>JAEIGA010000538.1_pt1 | contig 56033 bp, 46 predicted proteins | sample 9270691 | NCBI WGS metagenome assembly JAEIGA01 (sample SAMN17057246, study PRJNA624740) | gut metagenome | biome: biome; isolation source: fecal sample | host: Bos grunniens | place: China: Xizang | collected 2019 | reverse complement strand
TATTCCATCAAAGAATATCATAGCACCAAGAAGTACAATGAATTTGGCGAATGGGCGCACGAATCCATAGAACTGCACCCACTGAATCATTCATACGATCCAATCATCCTCTCTCCTGAAGACATAGAGGAATTCTGCATCATCGGCGAGTTTGTAAAGGTGGTGTAATTAAGGCGGAATTTCACAAACAAACGGCTGAGCACTCGCTCAGCCGTTTTCATTAAAAGCAACCACCCATTCCCTTGACCTCGAACACATCTTGGACAAGCACACCAGACTATACCCACAATGCCACCACCTTAGTGGCCAAAGATGTTTTGCAGTACTTTAATGGTTTTGGCTGTGGTTTTGGCTACCTTAGCTGCTTTCTCGATATTTTTGGCTGTTTTTTCGGGATCTTTGACGGTTTTCTTCTTTGACTTTGACCGTTTGTCCGTAGGAGCAGTTGGCTCTACAACGGATGAATCTGCTAGCGCGATGGTAGCGGTATCTTGGATACTTTCAGCAGTTTTTTGATCAGACGTAGCGCTCCCCATGACAGCCTCTACAGCACTGCCCAAGTTGCTACATACAGCGCGTACACAATGCGCCACATAGCGATTAGTAGTAGTCATATACCCCTGCTCGTAGTTAGCGATATACGCATGTGCACCGTTGCTACGGGCGCCCGTAGATGACCAATACGCTAGATTATAAGTAGTGTATTTGAGTTTATAGGTCTCGTCATCGGTATACCCCGTGCTAGGCAGGAAGATGGTATTATAGGTCTTTGGACTAGTAAAGAGCACACCATTGACACCATTGATCATCACATAATCCCAATCGCAATATTCTATGAGCTCATCCCATTGCTGCTTGGTAGGTGTGTACCATCCTTCGCCCCATTGGGCAGTAGCTAGGTCGTATTGAGCATTGCCGGCATAACAAGGCAGTTCCACATCCGTGAGCGAGTAGGCAGCAGGGGAGAAAGTCTTCTAGGTGGTCAGTTCGCCCCAAGCGATGCGTGTGCCCACGCCGTGGATCTGGCTAGTAAATCAGTTGGAAAATAAAATGATTGGGCTTATCTCTCCTCTATCCAGCCCATTTGGTAGGCATAGAGCAGATGTCGGAGGTCATCTACCTGGCGCTGGAGTTGTTGTCCTAGATCGGTGTCGCGAATCAGGATGCGCTGGTGGGTGAAGTCCTCTAGTTGGATACGCGAGTGGATGTCTGAGCCCGACAATGTGGCTTGTTCAGGGCTCTCAAACTTCTCGTGTTCAACGAGTTGTATGCCGTGGCTATTATATATCAAGGTATAGCCTGATATACCCGTCTTTTCTTGGTAAGGCTTGGAGAATCCGCCGTCAATCACGAAGCGTTTACCGTTAGCTCGCATAGGTGTCTCGCCTTTGATGGTGCGCACGGGGATATGTCCGTTGACGATGCGGCCATCCTGTGGGTTAAGCCCGAACTCGGATAGGATCATCTGGCAGATATCCTCGCGGTCAGCTAGGGTGTAGTAGGCCCCTTTGCGCTCGTATTCGAGTTCGCTGACGCCGATGAAATAGCGCTCGAAGGTGCTCATCTTGTCCTTGTGATAGAGTGGCGAACCATATCCGCACCATAGGTAGAGCATATAGTCGAGGGCATCGTCCTTGTCTTGTCCTTTGCCAAAATATGCTTTGCGTACTACTTGGTCGATACGCTGCATTAGGGCTTTGCCCTTGACGCGCTCTCCGCAGACATCCACCTCCATGAAACTGCCATCTTCGTTGAGCGGGATGGCAGCGTGGTAAAGTAAGAAGCCGTTGCGCACAAGGTAGAGACTACCATGCTGGTAAAGCATACGCAGGTGCTTCTGCATCTTCTCCGACTTGCGGAAGGAGCGAGCGAGCTGCTGCATAAGTTCCTCCTCCTCTTGCGAGAGGGTAAAAGGGTCAGTAGGATTGATGGTAGGCAGGAAAGTGTCCTTCAAAGGATATGTATGATCGCCAATAGTGATAGTGCCTGCCGTATAATCAATCTTGTCAAGGAAAAGGCGGTCGTTCATCTCGTATTCAGGGTGGCGTAGGATAGTCTGCCCTTCTAGTTTAAACTGTATGATAGTCATTGCCTTATGCATCTTTGCCATCAGTTGAGCAGAGCGCGTGAGGCGAGGATTATTTTCAAAATCTTTGGTCTGGAACACGGAGCAAGGATCGGAGCCGTAGGTCTCCATCGCGAAGTTGGCCAATGGCAGGAGGTTGATGCCATATCCCTCCTCGAGCGTCTCGATATTGGCATAGCGGATGCTAACGCGTAGCACGGTGGCAATCATAGCCCAATTGCCGGCGAAAGCGCCCATCCAAGCGATATCGTGGTTGCCCCATTGGATATCGTAGTCGCGCACGGTAGATAACACTTCCATAATCTTGGGCGCACCAGGACCACGGTCGAAGATATCACCCACGATATGCCAAGTGTCGATGGCTAGCATATGAATGAGATAAGAGATGGCAATGAGCATCTGATCGGCTTTGCCCGTAGAGATGATAGCGTCAATGATAGACTGGACATATCGCTGGCGGTCGGTAGACTCGATGCTGCTCTCGTAGAGGAGCTCCTCGATGACATAGGCGAAGTTCTTGGGTAGCATTTTGCGCACCTTGGAGCGGGTGTACTTGACAGACACGCTACGCGTGACATTGATGGTCTGGTGAATGCGGCGGCGATACCAATCGTTGAGTGTAGAGCCGGCAGGCATTACTTCGTCTTGGAGGCCGAACTGCTGCAAATGGCGTAGTCGTTCGTCGGGATAGTAGATCAGAGCACATAGTGCGCGCTTCTCCTCCTCACAGATAGTGTTGCCGTAGAGATCGTTGATCTTGCGGCGGATAACGCCAGAGGCGTTCTTGATCATATGGATGAAGGCGCTGGAAGCACCGTGTAGGTCGCTGACAAAGTGCTCTGTGCCCTTGGGCAGCGATAGAATAGCGTGGAGATTGATAAGCTCGGTGACTACGGCATCGGCATTGGGAAAACGCTCGCCAAGCAGGCGAAGATAGCGTTCGTGTGTTTGCAGTTGATCCATATGGTAGGTGTTTTTCGTGATAATGGCTTGTGATATATCATCACAAATCTATCTTGAGCGCAAAGTTAATAAAAATAATTTGAATGACAAAAAATATATCAAAAAGCGAGTTTTTTTTGTTGTTTATGGATGTCGTACTATACTGATTCTTATTATTGCTATCATGAGCAAGTTCCCATACTGCGAGATCCCCGTACAAATAGATCAATATCTATTATTTTCTTATATAATTTCTTCGCTTCACTTGCGTATGTGCATTTTTTGTCGTACCTTTGCAGGCGAATTTGGATAGATGAGTTTTTGACTCGTGATTCAAGATGGATTAAGATAACTAGTTGTATTTGATATGAAAAAAATTGTATTATTTTTTATTACATTGGTGGCTACAGCATGTGGTGCTTTGAGACCAACAACATGTACTGTCCATCCTACATTCTACAAGTATCGTTATGTGTATATCATGCCTACGGGGTCTGTGACAGGCAGTACAGGTGTTTACACCTCCTACGTTGACAATCGTGTGCATGGTGGCGTAACCCGCACAACCAACCCCTCAGATATGATGTCGGGTATTCTTATGCAAAAGGGCTTTACGCTATTGCCTCAGTTGGATCAAAATAAATTATCAGAGACTTTGGTACTCAGTTATGGTGAGACGGGTCATCGGGATGTGGGACTCCTGTGGCTATCTACTTCTACCGGTATTATTATCCAATTCCGCGATGCGCAAACCAATGATTTGATTGCGTCTGCAGAAGCTGAGGACTTTGGCTCTACCGAAGCAGATAATGTCCGCTATGCTATCCAAAAGGCGTTGGAGGCTATCTTCTCACAACCTAGATATTAATTCATCGGTAAAAACTAAAAAACATGAAGAAACTAGTATTTTTAATGATGTTGGCTGTGGTGACCACAACGGCTCTCTCAGCACAAGAGCAGGCAAGTTTGGGTGGCAATAATGCTACGTTACTACAACCTGCGGGTAGTTATATCTATTACGGAGATCAAGTGTTCAATCTCAAGGAATGTGTGGATTTTTTGTCCACTACAAACCATCAACCCGCTTATGAGACCTTCCAAAGCGGTTACAAATGTTATCAAGCTGGTTGGGGACTTTTGGGCGCAGGTTTAGGTGTGGATTTGATAGGCTCTCTTATCATCGCATTTGGCCCAGAGGAGGGCAATAGCGTCATGTTCTATTCTGGTATGACCTGCTTGTGTGTTGGCGCAGCTGCTGTATTGGCTTCAATACCTACTATCTTTATCGGATATTCTCGCCTGAATGATGGTATAGATCAGTTCAATATGTCTCAAATAGGTGCTAGACCACAAGCTTATTGGACAATTCAGGGTAGCCAAAATGGTATTGGCTTAGCATTGCATTTCTAATTTTTAACCCTAAAATATTAAAACATGAAAAAACTTTTCTTTACATTTTTGGCTGTAACAGCTCTCGCTTTTGTTGGCTGCGAAAAGAAATCTGAGACTCTTGATATCATGAGTTTGGATGTAAGTACGTTGGACAACACAGAATTTACATGTTGGAAGTACACTATTGAAAACGCTGGTGTTTTGAATGGCACTTTGTATTCATGGGACACAGAAGCTAATCTTGTTCGTGTTCTTCAAGAGGTGTATAAGACTAGTGGAAAAAAGGCTGTCATTAGTTATGAGCGTACTCCTGCTGATGACGAGGAGGGTTGCAACTCTAAAAATAATTTTTAAGGATTAACCCATAAAGAAATCGGGTGTGTCAAGAGAAAGACGCGCCCGATTTTTGATTTACACATATGAGAAAAACATTCCTCATTCTTGCGTGCGTAGCAATTATTATGATGGCATGCCAATCTAAAACAAACCCAATTATGATATCAGAATCCACCGTACAGCAAGCTCTGACCGCATTGGTCAATAGTCACCCACAAGCCGATATGTCAACGGCCGAACGCGGAGTGCGACAATTGGCTGCATTGTGGCAAGAGTCTGATGGAACTACTGATGATTTTATTAGCTTGGTTCAAACGCAGTATGTCGCTGATGCTGAGGGGCGGAAACAACTATTTGATCGTTTGTCATATATCTTGGAGCAGTGTTCACAAAGTGCAGACTTGCTCAACAATACCTTGCAAGAGCCTACCGTGTTACTTGGTAAGCAGGAGCCGACTTCGGTGGATTGGATTATTAGCGGGTATAGCCCTATGGCACATTTCGTGGAAGATATGTTCGCCAACAAGATAGCACATATCTGCGTGCTCAATTTTCCCGCTTATACTTTGGATGAGAAAAATACTCTAGGTCAACAATGGACACGTCTAGAATGGGCTTATGCGAGGATGGGTGAGGTGTTTAATATACGTATCCCTGGTAGTGTATATGCACATAGCTCGCAAGCAATGACCCAAGCAGAGAACTATATCTCTACTTATAACGTGATGATGCATCGCATTCGCAACGAACAAGGCCAAGCATTATGGAATGAACCGATGGCGCTATTGTCGCATTGGAACTTACGTGACGAACTCAAATCAAACTACGCCAATGTACCCAATGCTCGTGAGAAACAAGAGATGATTTTCCAAATCATGTTGCGCATTATTCATCAAGATATACCAGCATGCGTGGTGAATAATGATCTCTATGAGTGGCACCCTTATTCCAATACCGTAAAGAATAGCGATAATGGGGAAATAGTGGCGTGTACGAGCGAGCCTAACACCCGCTATCAACATATTCTGAATATCTTCCACGCCATGCAGCAGATAGATGCACACCGTGTGGATGCGCCTAGCCATGTTTTGCGTACTTTCAACGAGGACTTGGAGATTCCTTTGGATGAGATACAACGACTCTTTACCACCTTGTTGCGTTCAGATGAGGTAAAAGCAGTGGCGGCAATCATTCGTGAACGTCTAGGACGCGAACTGCGTCCATATGACATCTGGTATGATGGATTTAAGAGCCGTAGTAGTGTATCGGAGGAGTCTTTGTCTAATCAAACGCAAGCTCAATATCCTACAGCTTTAGCTTATGAGCAAGATATAGCACGGATGTTGATGGCTTTGGGGTTTGATGCGGAGAAAGCTCAAGAAATACAATCGCATATCGTGGTAGAGCCTGCCCGCGGTTCAGGACATGCCCGTCCGTGTGTGGGTAGAAATCAGCCAGCACGATTGCGTACGCGGATTGGTAGTCAAGGTATGGATTACAAGGGATATAATATAGCCGTGCACGAGATGGGACATAATGTGGAAGAGGTAATTTCGTTGTATGATATTGATCACTATATGCTGGCGGGTATACCTAATACAGGTTTTACGGAGGCGAGTGCGTTCTTGTTTCAACAACGTGATATGTATTTGTTAGGTCGAGAGACCTTGAAACGAGATGGCGAAGAGGCGAATGAGTTGTTTGATATATTATGGAGCATGTACGAGATTATGGGTGTAAGCCTTGTTGATATGGCCATGTGGCAATGGTTGTATGACCATCCTCAAGCTTCTGCCGCGGAGCTAAAGGATGCAGTAGTGGTCATAGCAGCTGATGTATGGAACGAATATTATGCACCCTTGCTGGGCGAAAAGGATTGTCCATTGCTAGGAATATACTCGCATATGGTAGGCTATGCGTTGTACTTGCCAGGATACCCTATTGGTCAGTTGGTTCAGTACCAATTGGAAGAACATCTAGCGAAATGCAGTTCACCAGCAGCATTTGCCCAAGAATATATACGCATTTATCAGCAGGGAAGGTTGACTCCTAACGCATGGATGATAGGTGCAGTAGGCGAACCGATGAGTGTGGAGCCTATTTTGCGAGCAGTACGCAAAGTGCTTTGATGGATTGTTAATCCATGATAATAAAAAACGCAGCTTTCTGGCTGCGTTTTTTATTACTAAATGAAATTATAATAGTTCCACCGAACGATTGACGAACTTCGCCAATGCTTCGCCCTTCAATTGGCCTGCAGCCAAGAGGGCAATGTCGATGAGTTGGTGGAGTTTGTCCGAAGATGTGGCATAGGTAGCATATTGCTCCTTGAGCTGCTGCTTGATGGCAGCCAACTCTTTAGTGACATTGGTCACTGCGTCTTTCTCCTCTTGGGTGAGTTCGGTCTCCTTCTTGTTCTTTTGAGCTTCTTGCAAGGTAGTCTTTTCTGCTTCTTTAGTGGTGATCTGCTCTAAGAGTGGACTTACGCCTGCTTGGCAAGCGGTATTGATATCTTCAAGGAGAGCTTTCACCTTGTCGTTGGCGGTATTGATGACCAAGTTGTATTGGTCTGGCATATTGCCGTAGAATGCCATGCCTTGTTGGTGAGCCGACATCTCCTTCATGCGGCGCATAAACTCGTTTTGGGTAAGGAAAACAGGAAGCGCATCCGCAGAAACAGACTCGAGCGAAACAGCATAGTTGGTTTTATCGGTTTTTGGCAACTGAGATTCGAATGTATAGCGCAGAGCGTCCTCTTCTGTGGCGGAGAGTTCTACTTTGGTTTTGTCTTCTTTTTGGATAAGGTTCTCAATCACATCGGAATCCACGCGCACAAAACGAACAGCCAATTTGTTGTCGTCTGTACCCTCAAAACTCTTTTGCTCGAATTGCGACATAGCGTGTACATCCAGTTCGCCATCCATAAGAAGAACATCGTAGCCTTTCTCCTTGGCGCGTTGGATATAGGCATAACTAGCATCCGCATCTTGTGCATAAAGGATGATTAGATCGCCGTTCTTATCGGTCTGAGCCTCTTTGACATGCTCTTTGTACTCCTCGAATGTGAAGTACTTGCTATCGAGGTTCTTCAAGAGAGCGAAGCCCACAGCACGGTCGTAGAACTTCTCATCGCTCAGCATGCCGTATTGGATAAAGAGCTTGATGTCGTCCCATTTCTTCTCGAAGTCCTCGCGGTCGCTGCGGAAAATCTCTGCCAATTTGTCAGCCACCTTTTTGGTGATATGGTTGGAGATTTTCTTAACATTGTTGTCGCTCTGCAGGTATGAACGGCTGACATTGAGTGGGATATCTGGTGAATCAATCACGCCGTGGAGTAGGGTGAGGTATTGTGGTACGATATTCTCCACCTCGTCGGTCACGAACACTTGGTTGCAATAGAGTTGGATCTTATTACGCTGAATATCGATATTATTTTTGATGCGAGGGAAATAGAGGATACCAGTTAGGTTGAATGGGTAATCCACATTCAGGTGGATATGGAAGAGTGGCTCATCCATCTGATGAGGATAGAGCTGATGGTAGAACTTCTTGTAATCCTTTTCGGTCAAATCCGCAGGCTTACGTGTCCATGCTGGATTTACATCGTTGATGATATTCTCCTCGCCGGTTTCCACTTGTTTGCCATCTTTCCACTCCTTTTTCATACCAAAGACGATCTCCACTGGGAGGAACTTGCAGTATTTGGTGAGCAAGCCTTCGATAGTGGCATCTTCCAGGTACTGAGCATACTCGTCGTTGATATGGAGCACGATTTCGGTACCGCGCTCAGCTTTGATCGTCTCCTCCATGGTGTATTCTGGCGAACCGTCGCAACTCCAGTGAACGGCTGTCATGTTGTCCTTGTAACTGAGGGAGAAGATTTCTACTTTATCAGCTACCATAAAGGCAGAGTAGAAGCCCAAACCAAAGTGACCAATGATGGCTGCGGCGTTGTCTTTGTATTTGTTGACAAATTCCTCGGCGCCAGAGAAAGCGATTTGGTTGATGTATTTGTCCACCTCCTCGGCGGTCATACCGATACCGTGATCTTGCACAGTGAGGGTTTTCTTATTCTTATTAATAATCACGCGCACGCGCATATCTCCGAGTTCGCATTTTGCTTCGCCGACTGAAGCCAGAGTTTTGAGTTTCTGAGTGGCATCCACTGCGTTGGAAACTAACTCGCGGAGAAAGATCTCATGATCAGAATAGAGAAATTTCTTGATGATAGGAAAAATGTTTTGGGATGTTACCCCGATGTTACCTTTTGTTGCCATATTTATGTAAGTTGAAATAGTTTTAAAAGTTTTTTAAGGTCGTTAAGGACTTTAAGGACCTTGAGGTCGTTAACAAGATTACAAAATCCTTGCCAGAGAGATTTCGACTGACAAATTGGCATAAAATTTGTAACGATAAAGTATGACATTTTGTAATTAAAAATATTGTAAAATCGAGCAAAAAATGTTAAAAAACATATTTTTTGGCACTTTTTTGTCAAAATATTTGGTTGAACGGAAAAAAAGTTGTAATTTTGTGCGCTTTTCTATGCGGTGAGCATTAAGTGGCTTTGTATAAAGAAGCGGAAACACTATTTTGATATACTAATAAATAACAATAATATGAAAAAGATTATTACACTATTTTTCTTTTGTGCTGTCAGTTTAATGGCATTAGCTGATAAGCAAGTAAGTGGAGTGGTATTGGATGCTATGAGTGAGCCAATTATTGGTGCGAGTGTTCAGGTAAAGGGCACAACTATCGGTACCATCTCTGATTATGACGGTGAGTTCTTGCTAGATGTGCCTGAAGATGCTACGACTTTGATTGTTAGTTTCGTGGGTATGAAAACTAAGGAAGTTGCGATCAAGGAGCGCGTAGTAGTGACCCTTGAAGAGGCTACTGAGATGGTGCAAGAGATTGTCGTAACGGGTTATGGTAATGTGTCAAAAGGTAGTTTCGCTGGTTCTGCTCAAGCAGTCAGCGCAGAGACTATTGAGAAAAAGAGTCCTACTGAGATTTCTAAAGCTCTTGCAGGCGAGGTGGCAGGTGTGCAAGTAGTTAGCGGTACAGGTCAGCCAGGTTATAACGCTTCTATCCGTATTCGTGGCGTCGGATCTATCAATGGTAGTTCAGCTCCTCTTTATGTGGTGGATGGTGTGACCTATGATGGTGATATTTCAGCTATTGATCCAGGTGATATTGCTTCTACCACTATTTTGAAAGATGCTACTGCTACTTCTCTCTACGGTTCTCGTGGTGCGAACGGTGTAGTGGTGATCACTACCAAGAAGGGTAACTCTGGCGAAGATGGCAAGGTAGAAGTGGACCTGAAGTATGGTGCTAACATGCGTCTGTTGCCTTTGTATGATGTGATTACCAGTCCTGAGGAGTATGTGACTATGTCTTGGATTAGTTTGTACAATTCATACCGATTGAATCCTCAGACCTATAATAAGGCAGAATCTTTGGCAAGCGATGCTCTATTTAGCAAGAATGGTTTGCCAGTAGCATACAATATGTGGGACTTTGATGAGGATGGCAAATTAGATAAACACGGTAAATATCTTATTGAGCCATACGACGAAGATGGTAAATTCAATCCTGCTTTCAGCGATGGCATTAAGCGTCGTCCTGGTTATGAGAATCTTGAGTCTTGGGCTGATGAGATCTTCCGCGTAGGACAAAAGATGGATGCTACAGTGAAGTTCCACGGTGGTACCGACAAAATCAACTACTTTACCAGTTTGGGCTATCTGAAGGACGAGGGATACTATCGTGCTTCTGACTTTAGCCGTATCTCTGTGCGTAGTAATGTGGACTTCAAGCCAAAGAAATGGATGAAGGCTAACTTGAATGTAGCCTATGCATATACCGATATGAATAAGCCAAACCAAGATGATGGCGGTGCAATGAACAATGGTTTCTACTATGTGAATGCTATTCCTGCTATCTATCCTGTGTATATGCGCGATGAGAATGGTAATACCTATATTGATCCTAATACGGGCCGTTTGACATATGACTACGGACTTGAGCACGGCCGTTATTTTGGTTTGAGCATCAACCCTGCTGGTTCGCTCTATTTGGATAAAGAGAAATATGTGTCTCACAATGTCAATGTACAAGGTGGCGTAGAATTCACCCTCTACAAGGGTCTTAAGTTGATGATTGATGCTGGTTTGTACTACAATGGTTCCTTGGCATCTGGTTTGACCAATAAGTATTATGGCGATGCCGAGGGTGTGGGCCGTATTGTACAACTATCTTCTAATATGTTGTCATTCTCTGCTAAGGAGCTCCTTGAGTATAGTACTACTAAGGGTGAGCACTCTATTCGTGCGATGATTGGTCACGAGAACTATTACTATCGTTCAGGTTCTATCTATGGTTATAAGTCCTATATTGCTGATGGCGAATCAATCAACTTGAGTAATGCCATTCAAATGAATGAAATTGAGGGTAATGAAGACGGCTATGCTTTAGATTCATACTTAGCTACTTTCTCTTATATCTATGATGAGAAGTATATGTTGACAGCTAACTACCGTGCGGATGGTTCTTCTCGTTATGCTCCTGGTCATCGTTGGGGCCACTTCGGTTCTGTAGGTGCTGCTTGGACCTTCACCAGCGAACCATTTATGGAGTCTGTATCAGAGTGGATTAACAATGGTAAGTTGCGTTTGAGTTGGGGTGTGTTGGGTAACCAAATCAATTCACTCTATTCCTATACCAACTTGTACTCTATCGTTCCTATGGCTGGTATGCCATCATTTGTAGAGTCTTCAAAAGGTAACCCAAATATCACCTGGGAGCGTACCAATACTACTGACCTTGGTCTTGAGTTCTCAGTGGGCAAATACGTAGATGTAGAGTTGGATTACTTCTACAAGTTGACCGACAATATGTTGTTCTCACGCGTGACAGCTCCATCTTTGGGTTATAGCAGTATTCCTACCAATGATGCCAAGATGGTGAACCAAGGTTTTGAGTTTACCTTCAATGTACACGCGCTGAATACTCGTAATGTGAAGTTGGATGTTCGTTTCAACGGTGCGCACTATAAGAACAAGATGCTCCAAATGCCAGTAGATTACTACAAGGCAGATGGTACAGCTGTACGCCAACAAATGAACGGCGCGATGTCTGTAGGACACTCTATGTTTGATCACTATACAGTAGAGTACGGAGGCGTAGATGAGGCTACGGGTGATGCACTCTATGTAGGTTACTATGATCAACGTTTGAAAGATGAGGGAGCTGACTTTGGACAGCCAACCGAAAATAATGAATACAACTACATCCTCTCCGTACACCAATGGATTCTTGACCAAGAGGAAGCAGGTGTGGAAAATCCTGAGCAATACTTGCGTGATACATTGACCACTACCTATGATATGGCAGCGTCAAAGTATGTGGGAAAATCTTCTTTACCTGATCTTGCCGGTGGTATTGGTTTGGATTTGGATGTGTATGGCGTGACCTTGGCTGTGGCTTGTTCCTACCAAATCGGTGGATATAACTATGATGTAACCTACGCATCATTAATGGCAAATGGTAATGTCGGAAGTCATAACTGGCACAAAGATATGCGCAATGCTTGGACCGAGACGAATACTAAGACAGATATCCCACGCTTGTCAAATGCTGCGGGTGCAAATGATATGTATGCTAATGCAGAGTCTACGCGCTTCTTGACTAGCAATTCATTCTTCTCTCTCAACTCAATCCAAGTAGGATACAACTTCCCTAAGAAGCTCGTTGAGAAGATCAAACTGAACCGCTTGCATGTATATGTAAGTGCAGATAACTTGGCAATTGCTACAGCGCGTAGAGGTTACAACCCAATGATGTCATTGACCGGTGGTTCTGACACCCACGCATATAACCCATTGTCAACCGTTATAGGTGGTTTGAAGGTAACATTCTAATCACATTAGACATTCAATATTAGACTTTTAACATTCGACTTAAATAACATTGAATATGAAAACAAGATTATTTATATTTGCAACAATTTTGTCATTAGGACTGGTAAGTTGCGACCTCAATCAAAAACCTGGTGGTAGTACCATCACTGAAGAGCAATTCCAACAGATGGACAATGTAGTAGAGGGAACTGTAATGGGTGTGTATCCATTGCTCTATTCCGCTCCTTATGAAGATCACGATGTATTTGGACAGCGTTCAATTGATTTGGCTTGTGATATTTGCTGTGGTGACGTAGCAATGAAGCAAACCAATTACAACTGGTTCCTTGTTGACGAATTAGGTATGACCAACCAACGTCGTTTATATTTTTGGTCATTCTACTATCAAATTATTCGTGCTTGCAACAAGGGTATCAATGCTTTGAATGCACAAGGTTGCCCATCCTTAGATGCTGATGTATCTAAGTATTCGGAGCAAGAGCAAAAGAATGGCTTCTACTATGCAGAGTTGCTCACTATGCGTGCTTGGGCCTATGCCGCTTTGCAACGCTATTTCTGCAAGACCTATCACGAGATTGATATCGAGTCAGAGCTATCAGTTCCTATTTATACCGATCAAGATACCGAAGTGGATACACTTCTCGGAGCTCCTCGTGCTACCGCTTATGATGTGTATATGCGCGTAGAGGATGATTTGGATTTGGCTATCCAATATTTTGAGGCCTTTAATATGATTCAAGCTCGCTCTAAGATGGAAGCTACTATAGATGTAGCGCGTATGACATTGGCATACTCTTATCTTAACAAAGGTGAGCATGACAAGGCTTTGGAGATTGCTAAAGATTTGATTCAAACTACTACTGCTACTCTTCTTCCTAATGCAGAGGTGTTGACTACTGGCTTCAACGATGCGAGTCACAACAACTGGATTTGGGGACAAGATGTAACGATAGAAACTACTACTGCACTCGCTTCCTTCTTTGGCCAATGCGATATCTATACGATGAGCTATGCTACTGTAGGCGATGTGAAAGGAATTGATGCAAACCTCCAAAAAGAAATGATCAATTTAGGATGGGATATCCGCGAAGGATGGTGGAGCACACACAAATCATTTGAATATGCTCCAAGTGGTAAGTTCTATTCTGCTACATCCAAAGAGATACAAGGAGATAGAGATTGGTTGAGTGATAATGTATATATGCGTTTAGAGGCTGCTTATTTGATTGCAGCGGAGGCTGCTTGGCGATTGGGAGGTAAAGATGCAGAGGCATTGCACTTCTTGACACAAATCACAGACCAACGCGTGAAGGAAGGTAAGGAGATGGTTTATGAGGATTATAAGGCTTCTTTGGCTTCTGATCACGATAAACTCGGAGAGGCTATCCGCTACAACTGGCGTATAGAACTTTGGGGTGAGGGTTATGGCTTGCAAACCTTCCGCCGTTGGGGTAAAACCGTAAACTTGGGCGAGAATCACAAACGTTCTAACAAGACGCTGAATCCTTTGGAACCTCGAGTATTTACTTTTGAGATTCCTTCCAGCGAAACAATGTACAACCCAATGTTGCGACCAGCTACCGAATTGGCGGTTAAACAATAATATTAGATAACGATTAATAATAAATAACAATTAATTTTTTAAGAGTATGAAAAAGAATTTGTTTTTTGCATTTTTTGCATTTATTGCTCTTGCGCTCGTAAGCTGTGAGCAACCAACTCCAGAGCCAGAGGTTCCAGAAAATCCAACTCCAGGTGATTCCGTTGTTGTGCCAGGTGATACCACTGCTGTGAAGTATGTATTGTCTATTTCTCAAGAGACCTTGACGATGGGTTTGATGGAGGATACTAAGTTGACAGCAACTGTGACTCCTTCTGTCAAGGCAGACTTTGTGTGGACAAGTAGCCAACCAGAGATTGTTTCAGTGACTTCTAAGGGTATTGTACAAGCTGTAGGTCTTGGTACTGCTACCATTACTGTTACTTTGAAGGACATTCCTGCAGAGCAAGTTGCTCCTGCTACTTGCGTCATTACTGTAACCAACGACGCTATTTTTGATAATTTTGCATTAGGAGGTTATGGACTTTGGGAATTGGGCGAACCAATCGAAGGCACAGATACTATTCTAACTATTTCAGTAGGTGATGTTAAGTGCCAATTGTGCCCATCTTTGTATATCGTATGGGACAACGAGTTGATCTATAGCGACCAATCTGGTTTTAGCGGTGCAGGTTTCTTGATCGAAGTTGAGGCTTTGACTTATGTGATCGTAGAAGGTGACTATGCTGGTTACTATATCGGCAATGGTGCACTCTATGTAGATAGTGTTGTCTATGAGGAGCCTTATGCTTCTTATGTAGGCGAACCTGGTAAATTGGTGGATTTGAATGCATATGGTGATGCTTGGAATAAGTTCTTGACACTTACCAACTCTTCTCCTGAGGATGAGATCAATGCAGCTTTAGATCTCTATGATAATTCACAAGTAGGTACCCAATTGTTCCGCGTTGATTTCAGCACCGAAGAGCAAAGTTACAACTATGGTAATGTCACTTCTGCTACAATCATTGAGGGTGAGGGTGAATTGTACTACGATATGAATATCGAGTGGTATGATGCAGTGAACGTAGATCGTTTGTACGGTCTTCTTTTGGATATCCAAGTTGATGAGGAAGGCAATGAGCTTCTCTCTATCGTAGAGCCATATGATATGCGCTATATCTACAAGCAATATACATACTTGCCTATGGAAGAGCCAGAAGAGGATCAGCCAGCTGAGGTATCTGCTCTCATCAAGAAGCCTATCTACTTGAGCGATAAGCAAGCTGCTCAAATCAAGAGCGTTCGTAAGATGTACAAGAAATAATCTTGTTCACAAAACGATAAATTAACCATGAGAGGGTGTGTCAAAAGAATGACGCACCCTCTTTTTGTGCTGAAAAAAGATAAAATAGCATAAAAAAACATGATATTCTTTTGTGTATGCATTATTTTTTGTATCTTCGGACATCTGCCTGTGTGAATAACATCTTCTCACTTTGTTCGAACGAATTATTCACACATTCCCCCGTAGCTACTTTCGCACTATGCAGCCCATACTCCAGCTCGCTCGGAATTTATAAGAAAATCGGTTAACGCCTCCTTTATAGCCCAATCAATATCTATTTGTAAGCAAGCTTCCAATAGATACTAATTGAACTATAAATATAGATTGTGAATCTATTATTTTCTTATAAATCCCTCGCTTTGCTTGCGTATGTGCATTTTTTGTTGTACCTTTGCAAAGTTTTATAGTTAATTGCATAATTAGGCACAAAAATATGAAAAAGATTTTATTGATTTTTGTTGGATTGGCATGCGTACTTAGTTTGAAAGCTGTAACCGCAACTCCCTATCCGTTTGAAATCACTTTACCTGATGGTACAACCCAAATGGTGAAGTTGGTCGGTGATGAGTATCATTCCTACTATACTACATTGGATGGTACCCCCTTGCGCCGATTGGATAATGGATTCTTTGTGGAGGATTGGACTGTAGCCGAACAGTCCGTTCGCAGAGCTAAAGAACGTCGTAGAGTGATAGCATCCGAGTCTATGGAGATGGCTGCAGGTTATCCCGTGACTGGTAGCCCCAAAAGTCTTGTGCTCTTGATTTCGTTCCAAGATGTAGCATTCACCGAGAGCCGAGAGGATTTCAATAAGCTGTTGAACGAGTCAGGCTACTCGCATAATGGAGCTACGGGATCATGTCGCGACTATTTCATCGCAGCTTCTGATAGTGTGTTCAAACCACAGTTTGATGTGTTTGGTCCCTTTACTTTGGACCAAAAAATGGCATACTATGGTGCACCCAAAGGCAATAACCACGATAGCGATCCAAAGCAGATGATTATTGATGCTTGTCTTAAAGCAGAAGCCAACGGAGTCAATTTCGCAGATTATGATGAGAATGGAGATGGCGTGGTGGATAATGTGTTTGTGTATTATGCTGGCCATAATGAAGCAGAAGGAGCTAGTGAAAATACCGTATGGCCTCACCAATGGAATTTGTCTACCTATAATATCAAGGTAAGTGGCAAGCGGTTGAATACTTATGCTTGTACTTCAGAGTATTCCGGCTCAGCGGGTAATAGAAGAGCAAGCATCGGTACTTTCTGCCATGAGTTTGGTCACGTGTTAGGATTGCCAGACTTGTACGATACCAGTTACAGACATTATACCGTATCCAATTGGTCCATTATGTGTAGTGGAAACTATAATAATGCAGGTCGCACTCCTCCTACCTATAGTGCATACGAACGCTTCTATTTGGGATGGCTCAAACCTGAGCAATTGATAAACAATGGTATGTACTATCTATCATCCCTCGAAGAGTCCAATTCAGCCTTCCTGTTGGCTGAGAAGATGCATAATTTGGATGGATTTACTCCTAATCCAAATGAGTTTTTTATGCTTGAATATCGTACCAAGAAAGGTTGGGATGAATATTTGCCTGGAGATGGAATGCTCGTTTGGCATATCGATTATAACCGCGAAGATTGGGCAAGAAACAATCCCAACTCTGCAGAACCTGGTTATCTGCGTGTTCACCTGGAAGAGGCCAATGGCGTATTGTGGCAAGATCGTATAAATGGTGAGGATGGACGCCCAACGGATGTATATCCAAGCCCCAATGCGACTACTTTCACACCCAAACTACACAGCGGTACGACACTCACTGACCAAAGCATCTTTGATATCAAGAAAACGGATGAATATATTAGTTTCATCTATAAGAGTCTGGGTGATGTGAAGATGACCGCAGATGTCCAATCATTGTCTTTGATCACAACCGTTTCTGATGATAATAAGACCACTGTAGATTGGAATCCACAACGCATCCTGCTCACCACAGAGAATCTGCTGTCAGATACCATTACCTTGGAAGTTAAGCAAAGTTTCTATGTGGCGGTAGCAGACAGCTGCCCATCACGCAGTAGCAAAGCGTGGAAGCGTAAGTTGATATATGAGGTGCCAGAGGGAGTGAACGAGCATACCGTATGGGTAAGCTACCGCCCTCAAAAGCAATCCTGCGACGAGCTGATTAGCTCGCTCAGCATTGCTACATTGGGTGCAACTATTCCAATCAAGTTGTATGCTTATGCTCCTCGTCCTGTGTATATCACAGTACCAGAAGTGCTTCCTGTTGAGACGGTTACATCCAACTCCTTCCAAGTGAATTGGAAGCCAGTAGAGGATGCGGTAGTGTATTATATGACATTATACCAAGTGAAAGAAGGTAATGCTGTATATACCCAAGGCTTCGAAGACTTCACTTCTTTGGAAGCAATTGCTAAGCAAGGTTGGGATGCAAATATCACTCGCACTACCGTTTCCGCGAAATCAGAAGGCGTAAGATCCTTGCTGATGAAGAATACAGGTGAATATATAGCATCAGAAAAATATATGTCCACTGTACAGTCTGTTTCATTCTGGGTAAATGCATTCCGTTGTGATTCGGCGGTGGTTGGATATGTGGATTTGGATGTTTGGAATGGTACAGAATGGATCACCTTGCCAGAGCATCGCACAGAGGTGTTGCGCTCTACAAAAAACAAGACCGTCTCAGTGGACTTTGGGGCTGATACACAATATTACGGCGTACGCCTCCGATATACGGATATAGGTCTGGCTGGTATTGCCTTGGATGCACTTAAGGTGACTTGCACACAAAATATTGCATTCATACATCGTGGTAAAGATATAGATGCTTTGCCTTATGAGGAGGAATGTACCTATGAGTTTACGGATTTGGAGTCAAACACTACCTATTATTTCTCTATGCAAAGTTCGGATATTACGAAGGGATGCGAAGAACATATCTCTCCAATGTCGGAGCCAATAGAGATTACAACCAAGAAACAAAACGGAGGTGGCAATAAGGATGACAATGGCGATAGTGATAAAGACGACAATCAATTGCAAATAGAAATAGATAGGTCAGAATCAATGAGCCCTAAACTGAAAGTAATCATTGAAAATCCTACTCAAGGCAGTATGCTGAATATCTATTCTCTCAACGGATCGTTGATGATTAGTGTGCCAATAAACGACAATGAGATGGAATATCTTATCCCTACAAATGACTTATTGCCTAACAATCTGTATTTGATTAAATATATAGAGAATGGCAAACTCAAACGAAAGCAGAAATGGGCTAAGTTTATACTTTAATCCATATCCTATATACTAAAAAATAGCTACCCTTAATCGTATAAGAGGGTAGCTATTTTTTTTGAATCAAACACCTCGTTGGCTACATCTTGCAGCTGCTGTGGGGTGATCTCTTTTACTTTGGCAAAAGTCTCTTCCCATTGAGGCGCTCGATGGTGGTAGAGCATTTGCTTGGCCATCGCTAGCGCGTTGTTCTCTTGGTTCTCCGCAGAGATAGCCAATTGGCCTTCCAACTGGCGCAAGGCTCGTTGGAGTTGAGCGGAAGTAAGGCGGACATCGCGGAGAGTCTGCAGTTCCTTGTGGCAGAGTTCGAGACATTGATCCTTGTGCTGAGGCTCACAAGCCAAGTAGATATTCCAATAGCCCGTATCGCTGAGCGGAACGGCTTGCGAGTCAATATTATATACCAATCCGTATTTCTCTCGCAGCGCAAGATACAATCGGCTGGACATACTGCCGCCACCTAATATATTGTTGAGCAGAAACATTGTCAGTTGCTTTGGATGACCGATAGGATAGGTATGGGATCCAAGCATAATATGTGTTTGATGGGTGTGGCGTTTGTATATTCGGGTATTGGACGCCGCTGGAGCGGCTATTGGATATTGGACGCCCTGCGGGCTATTGGACGCTTCGCTATGGGTTATAGGCGATGGGGCGATAAGGCGATAAGGCGATGATGAGAGTAGTTCTTTCTCGGCGGCGGAGATGACTTGGCGGGTAGTGATATTGCCTAGGACAAAGAGCACCATGCGTTCTGGACGATAGTGCTGTGCCATCCAATCTAAGGGATATTGTGGTGATTTGGATATGCGGCGGAGCGTTTTCTTGGTGCCAAGGATGGGCATAGCCAGGGAACTGCCCTCAAAAATCATATTCTCGAAGTCGTCGTAGATGAGTTCGCTAGGAGAGTCGTTGTAGCTCTCAATCTCGTCAAGGATGACGGTTACCTCTTTATCAGTCTCTTTCTTGTTGAAGGTAGGGCGAAGCACCATATCCGCTAGTAAGTGCAAAGTGGTGCGAAAATGGTTGTTGAGCGTCGCGGCATAAAAGGTTGTTTCTTCCTTAGTGGTATAAGCATTGATCTCGCCACCAATACCCTCGATGTGATTGATAATCTGGCGGGCAGTATAATGTTCGGTACCTTTGAATAGGCAGTGCTCGATATAGTGCGCCATACCATTCTCATTGGGCTGCTCGTGGCGAGTACCTGCACCAATCATCAAACCGACATAAACGACGGGAGAAGGGGTCTTTCGGTGGACAATTTGCAGGCCATTGGGTAAATTATGATAAAAAGTATCGCTCATATTCGATTAATAATAAACAACAACAAACAACATAAATTCAACAACAACTGCGCGCGCCAACATGCGCTTGCCTCGTTTTTTTGTTCAAAAGTGAACTTTTTCCCAAAAAATCTTGCATATGTGCATTTTTTGTTGTACCTTTGCACTCGATTTCACGCGGCATTGGCGGAATTGGTAGACGCGCTAGACTTAGGATCTAGTTTCGAGAGGAGTGAAGGTTCGAGTCCTTTATGCCGCACAACGGGTTGTAAAACCCGTTTTTTTGTATCAAAGTGCAATTTTATAATAAGTATTAATTATTAACTACATAATTGTTAAATAGTGTTATGCGTAAGTTGTTTTTGTTTATTTCGTTTGTCGCATTGACAATCTCGTTTACCAGTTGCTTGAATGTGCCAGAGCCACAATATAGTCCTGAAATAGGATGCACATATTTTTATATTAATCCCGTTTTTTCGGGCGATACTTTGGTGAGTGCTCAAGATAGTATAACCACTTTTGTGTACGATGGTGATGATAAGTCTTTGAAGGTAGATACTATTAATGTTGGTGATACCGTAATGTTTGGAGCTACATTTGTGAGTTTTGCCAATGATCTAGTGTCTGTGCAAATAGATTGGGAAAAAGAACATGTTGATTTGTGGTGTGACCTTTCCGATTCCATTAAAACTATTTTGACAGCACAAACAGATACTACAGCGGGACATTTGTTCTTTGACTATGGCTATAATTCTGTTGCATTTCCTATATTCTTTACCCCTCTTGTAAAAGGTGGTACTAACATAAAACTGACTGTTACAAGTACTTCGGAGTTCTCTCCCAACTACCGCAAATTCTATATTCCTGTGCAATAGTATAGTGGATGCAACTTTGGTTGTGATTAGTATTCATGTTTTGCTTCTTGCCAAAGGGCTTCCATCTCATCTAGGGTCATCTCTTTTAGGGATTGACCCTTTTCTTTTGCTTTCTGCTCGATATAGTTGAATCGACAAATGAACTTAGCGTTGGTTTTCTCTAATGCATTGTCAGGGCGGACATTGTAGAGTCGAGCTGCGTTGACAAGCGCAAAGAAAAGGTCGCCCATCTCTTCGGTGGCTTTTTCCTCGTCCATGTTCTCTACTTCTGCCTCAAACTCAGCAATTTCCTCTTTGACTTTTGCCCAAACATCTTCGCGTTTTTCCCAATCAAAGCCTACATTAGCAACCTTATCTTGAATGCGATATGCCTTCACAAGTGCAGGTAGGGCGTCAGGAATGCCAGCTAGTACGGTTTTGTTGCCGCCTTTCTCTTTGAGCTTGACTTGCTCCCACATCTCGCAAACCTCTTTGGCGTTGTTGGCTGCATACTCGCCATAGACATGTGGATGGCGGAAAATGAGTTTGTCTGCAATCTTGTTGCAAACATCTGCTATATCAAAAGCACCTGTTTCGCTACCGATCTTAGCGTAGAAAATCACATGTAGGAGGACGTCACCCAACTCCTTTGAGATCTCGTTCATATCGTTTTGGAGCAGAGCAGTCGCTAGTTCGTAGGTCTCCTCGATGGTATTCTGGCGGAGTGATTCGAAGGTCTGCTTCTTGTCCCAAGGGCATTTCTCTCGGAGTTCGTCCATGACCGTCAATAGGCGGTCAAAAGCTGCAAGTTGTTGCTGTCTTGTATGCATATATTTAGAGTTTAGAAGTTCAGTAGTTTATAGGTTCAAAATAGTTCAAAGTGGTGTTGCCTTGTTCGTCCATCTGGGCGTAGGTGAATTGTTGCCAGCAGTCACCTAGAATCATAATGCGGCTATTGCGGCTGAGCATCAGGTCAAGTTCAATATGTCGATGACCGAAGATATAGAAATCGTGGTGGTTGCCCAGTTTTTCTTGCTCTTTGGCAAAGAGTACTAGTTCCTCCTTGTCTTCGCCTTTGTATGGGTATGGATTTGCGAGTTCTTTTATGCGGCTCTTTTTGGCCCACTCGTAGCCAAAATTGTTGGCTAGTGATGGTGGAAGGAGTCGGAAGAAGAATTGCAATATAGGATTGTGAAATACCTTGCGCAAGAAAATGAATTGTCTGATTTTCTTTTGAATGTTCTTCGGAAAATTGGCTAAATAGTCGTTAGGAATAAGTCCATCCCCATGGCCGAGGAAGATTTTTTTGCCAGCAATATCTATGCTTTTTGGTTTACGATGAACCAGCATCCCCGTCTTTTTTGCTAACCAACCGAATGTCCAAATATCGTGGTTGCCGATAAAGAAATGGACTTGTATTCCTTTGTCAGTGAGCGATTTGATGTTGTTGATAATCGGTTGGTATTGCTCTTTGCTGCGGTCGCGCCAGAAATACTCGCACCAAAAATCAAAGATGTCTCCGAGCAGGTAGATAGCTGTAGCATCCTTCGCCATCTCTTGGAGCATGGCGATCAGGGTTTGCTGATGCGTCTTTGGGTTTGTGATTGCCCTAGAACCTAGATGTGCGTCGGAGAGAAAGTAAATCATATTTTAGACCGCTTCGCTGTTAGAAGTTAGACCATTGCATTGTTAGATCGCTTCGCTGTTGGATTAAAGGAAGCCGAGTTCGAGTTTTGCTTCTTCGGACATCATGTCCTTGTTCCACTCGGGTTCAAAGACGATATTGACATTGACCGTTTCAATGCCATCTACGGAACCTACTTTTTGCTTGACATCTTCCACTAGGAAATCTGCTGCTGGGCAGTTTGGGGCTGTCAGGGTCATATCAATATTGCAAACTCCATCTCCTGGCAAGTCAATGCGGTAGATGAGTCCAAGTTCGTATATGTTTACAGGTATTTCAGGGTCATAGACCGTTTTGATCATACGGAGTACCTGCTCTTCTTGTTCTAAAAATTCGTTCATTGGATAGTTTTGCACAAATAAAGTGCAAAGGTAGTGAAAAATTTGCATAAATGCAAATAATTGTGCATTAAGCCTGGTGAAATTGTAGGTTTTGAGTGAATATTAGATGGTAGATAAGTGGTCTTGTAGCCGAATAACTAACTAATAACTAATTAATAACTAACTAATCACTAATTTGGTCTTTGGTTGTCTCGGGTATTATAGTGTGGTGTAGTATGGAGTAGTGTTGAGTAGTGTGGTGTAGAGTAGTGTGGAGTAGTGTGGTGAAATGGTGTAAAATGCCCCACTTTTCACCACTAATTGAATAAAGTTTATAAGTTGCAGTTAATCAGCCATGTAGGTTGTTGATAACTATTTTGAAAACTTGTTGAAAACAGTGTTGAAAAATTTTTTGTGGGGAAATGTGGGGAATATCAAATATTTTTTGTAACTTTGCAGCGGAATTCAGAAAAAGACCATCTAACGCTTGTAAGAGGCTATATATTAGACCGCTTTGCTGTTAGGAGTAAAAATAAAGGATTATATGAACACATTTATTGGAAATATCGAAGCGCGCTTGGATGCAAAGGGTCGCGTGTTTGTGCCATCTAGCTATCGCAAGATCTTGGCAGAGATGGGTTCTGCGCATATCGTGATGCGCAGAGATACTGATAATGAGTGTGTGATCTTCTACCCAGAGCATGTTTGGCATGCGAAAGTGAGCGAGCTGCGCAATGCGCTGGACGAGTGGGATCCAGAAGATCAAATGATATTGATGCAGTTTATGTCTGAGGCAGAGATGTTGGACATGGATAGCCAAGGCCGCGTATTGCTGCAAAAGAAGAACCTTGAAATGATTGGTGCGGAGCAAGATATATTGTTTGTAGGTATGCTAGACCGCTTTGCGATATGGAATCCAAGTGTGTTTGGCGAGAAGCAAATGCCACAAAAAGACTTGGCAGAGCGCATCAGAAATCGTATGAAGAAATCCCAGCCTAAACTATAATTAAACCTAACCAACTATGAATGAGATTTATCACATTCCCGCAATGCTGAGAGAGACAATCCAAGGGTTGAATATTCAACCCAATGGATTGTATGTGGATGTGACTTTTGGAGGCGGAGGCCACTCGAGAGCCATCTTGGAGGAAGCCTACCCGCATCCCCTCCCTAAAAATAAGGGAGTAGAAAAGGCGAAGGGCAAGTTGTATTCCTTTGACCAAGACTTAGACGCACATCGCAATGCTATGAACGGTGTTAATGCCGAGGTGTTTAACAATGCCGAGCATTGGCAGTTTGTGCATGGCAATTTCCGTTATTTGCGCAACTTCATGGATTATTATGGTGTGAATCAGATAGACGGTTTGCTAGCAGATTTGGGTGTGTCGTTTCACCATTTTGATTGTCCAGAGCGTGGGTTCAGTTTTCGTTTCTCAGCTCCGCTAGATATGCGTATGAATCAAACGGGAGGCAAGACGGCGGCGGATGTGCTGAACACATATGACGAAGAGTCTCTCGCGCGTGTGTTATATATATATGGTGAGATGAATAATTCTCGTCAGATTGCCAAGAAGATTGTGAAAGTGCGTGGGCAAAAACCCTTGTTGAGGACAGAAGATTTGGTGGAGGTACTGATAGGCAAAGAGGTTCAGAAGTCGGGTGGTTTAGAAGTTCTTACCTCGGCTAACACCCCGAAGGATTATTCGCAAGCGAATGTTCAGGAGTTGGATGTACCTGCGGGAGCAAAGAAGGATCTCGCGAAGGCATTCCAAGCCCTGCGAATAGAAGTTAACGACGAGATGGGAGCCTTACGCGAGATGCTGATCGCCGCCAAAGACCTGCTAAAACCAGGTGGTAGAATCGTGATATTGACTTATCATTCGTTGGAAGATAGGATTGTGAAGAACTTCTTGCGCTCTGGCAATCTCGACGGCAAAATAGAGAAGGATTTCTATGGTAATATACAAAGTCCGTTTAAGGTTATCGAGAAAGGTCGTCCAGCGACGGAGCAAGAGGTAGAGGTCAATCCAAGAGCGAGAAGTGCAAAATTGCGTGTAGCAGAAAAATTATAATGAAACCAAACTTAAAAAACTATGAAATATTCCTTACAAGACATTTTAAGTGGCAATGTATTAAGCCACGATTGGTTTAGACGCAGGTATCGCTTAATCATAATGATAAGCGTGTTGTTGTTTTTGTATATATATAGCGGCTATCAGTCTCAGATACAACAGCGTACGCTAGGCGAATTGCAAAAGGAGCTATTGGATGTTCAGATGGTTCAGGCAACGATTAATTCAGAATTGGTGCACAAGACCCGTCAGTCTTCTATCTCGGCGATGTTGCAGGCGCAGGGTAGTAATGTAAAAGAAAGTAGAACTCCAACAATTCGAATACAATGAGCGAGAATATGAGAAATACCATTCTGCGTTTTGCAGTAGTGTTCGGCATCATAGCTATGCTGTTTGTTGTTGTGTTTGTTCGCATTATTATATTGCAAACCGTTCAGCGTGAGAAATGGGAAAGTGTGGTTAGCAGAGAGAAGAATGTGAAGGTTAGGAAGGCTGTTCGTGGAAATATTTTTGATTGCGACGGTCGTTTGCTAGCGGGTAGTATACCTCAGTATCTTATCTATATGGATACTCGCGTGGAGGCCTTGCACATGAAGGATGGTGAGTCATTTTGGACAAATTTAGATAGTGTAGCGGATGGCTTACATAGGATAATTGGCGACCAAAGCAAGGAGGAGTATCGTGAACGAATCGTGAAGGCCTATCGCAGCAATGATGGTCGTGGTAGGATTGTGAAGCTCAGTATAGAGCGCGTCTCTTATACGCAACTAAAAGAGATAAATCAATTGCCATTGATTCGAGAAGGATTGTATAAGAGTGGTTTTTATACAGAGGATTTGAATGTGCGTATCAAGCCTTTTAAGACTTTGAGTAGCAGGGCGATCGGAAATATTTTTGCACAAAGTGGTGAAGCTGCTTCTGGTTTGGAGATGCGATATGATGGTTATCTACGCGGTAAAGATGGATTGGATGAGCGTCAGAAGGTCGCTGGTAGATGGGTGAATATTCCCGTAGAGAAGGCTGAGAATGGTTGTGATGTACATACAACATTTGATGCCAACATGATGGATATATGTGAGAGCGTTCTTCGCAACAGATTAGAGCTTCGCAAGGCCGATTGGGGGTGTGTGGTGCTAATGGATGTGCATACGGGTGAGGTGAAGGCAATGAGTAATTTACAGCGAGCAGAGGATGGCACTGGCTATTATGAAGCTGCTAATCATTCCGTTATTCGTTTGGAACCAGGTTCAACCTTTAAAACAATTTCGTTGATGGCTGCCTTGGACGACGGCAAAATAGATATGGATGATACTGTTCGTGTTGATAGTATTGGATGGTGGTATCATGGCGCAAAGCACAAGGATGCTCACCCTATGGACACGGTATATAACATCCGCCAAGCGATGGCCGCTAGTAGTAATATCGCATTGGCAAAGATTGTGACAGAGGCCTATGATGGTAGTGCTCAGAAGTTTGTTGAAAAGTTGGTGAGCATGGGCTTGTGTGATAGTGTAGATTATACTATCCCAGGTGCTAATCAAGCTTTAATCACCGTTCCGGATGATACTGTCACAATCTCAAAGATGGCCTATGGCTATTCCGTGGAGCTGAGTCCGTTGCAGGTCTTGATGTTCTATAATGGTATTGCGAATGGTGGTAAGATGGTAGCTCCCTTGTTTGTGAAAGAGATTCGCAAGGACGGCAAGGTTATAGAGTCCTTTGAGACTCGTGTGTTGAAAAATCGTATGTGTAATGCCGCTACATTGAAAGGAATAAAGGAGTGCTTGCATGATGTGGTGTGGGATAATGATTTGGGTACAGCATCGGTGAATAAATGGGGAAGTCGTAAGGCCCAAAGTGATTTGGTGTCTATCGCCGGCAAGACAGGAACGGCACAAGTTTTGGAAAGTGGCTATCAAGATAAAAAGCACCGTATGTCATTTGTAGGCTATTTCCCAGAGGAAGACCCACAATATTCTTGTATTTGTGTCATTCATGGTCCTCAATGGCCCTATGATTCTGGCTTTGATTGTGGTGGCGTGGTGCGTACGATTGCGGAAAAGACAATGGCTTATGCAGGGGAGTATGTTGTGGATAAAAAAGAATTGGTTTTAGTCGTAAATAAGTAAAGAATAAGATGAAACTTGTTGAGTTGTTAAAGGTCGTTAATGCTGTGCGCATTGTAGGCGATGTGGATAAGGAGGTTACTGGTATTCAGTTTGATTCCCGTCGTGTGGTAGATGGCAGTCTATTTGTGGCGCAGGTAGGAACGGCGGTGGATGGCCATGAGTATATTGCACAATGTGTGGCTCAGGGAGCCGTGGCAGTGGTGTTGGAAAAAGAGGAATATATCCAGGATAATGGCGTATGCTATATCTTAGTGAAGAATAGCGATGAGGCACTTGGTCGAATGGCTCATTACTGGTACGGCGAACCTAGTAAGCATTTGAAGTTAGTGGGCGTCACAGGTACCAATGGCAAAACCACAACAGCCACCCTGCTATATAAACTTTTCAAGACACTCGGATACAAGGCAGGTCTCTTATCCACTGTGGTCAACTACGTCAACGACGAGGAGATACCATCTACTCATACAACTCCTAATGCATTGGAGTTGAATGCATTGCTAGCAAAGATGGTGTCTCTAGGCTGTACGCATGCTTTCATGGAGGTCAGTAGTCATTCTATTGTCCAAGAGCGTATAGCCGGTTTGGACTATTCGGGGGCATTGTTTACCAACCTAACACGCGACCACTTGGATTATCATAAGACATTTGATAATTATCGTGATGCAAAGAAGAGATTGTTTGATGCACTTAGGAAGGATGCTTTTGCGATAACGAATGTGGATGATAAGAATGGCTTGGTGATGACACAGAACACCCGAGCAAAGGTCCAGACCTATTCTACTCGCAGTATGGCGGATTTCAGGGGAAAAATCTTGGAAGAAGGTTTTGATGGTATGCTACTCCGTATGCAAAGTTCGCAGGGCGCAGTTAACACCGAAGTCTTCGTCCCTTTGGTGGGTCGCTTCAATGTCAGCAATCTCTTGCTCATCTATGCCGCTGCGGTGTCATTGGGTGAGGATGCTATGGAAGTGCTGCGTATTTTGAGCGGACTACAACCCGTCAACGGCCGCTTCGAGACTATCCATTCGCCCAAAGGTTGGACAGCCGTCATAGACTATGCTCACACGCCTGACGCGGTAGAGAATGTATTGAAGACCATTAACGAGATTGTTGCTGCTAACGCGGGTAAACTATCGCAACCAGCACAAGTGATTACGGTAGTCGGTTGTGGCGGCAATCGCGACAAAGGCAAACGACCTATAATGGCCAAGAGTGCTTACCAATTGAGTACCCAACTCATACTCACATCCGATAATCCACGCGACGAGGAACCTTCTGCCATCTTGCAAGATATGGCTGCAGGCTTGACCAATGACGAGCTGCGCCATACCCTAATTATAGAGGATCGCTATTCCGCTATCAAGACGGCATGTGCTTTCGCTCGTCAAGGCGATGTGATACTCGTTGCGGGCAAGGGGCACGAGGATTACCAAATCATCAAAGGCGTAAAATACCATTTTGATGATCATGAAGTGGTAAAAGAATGTTTGTAATATAAATACGAAGGATATGTTATACGAATTGTTTAAATTCTTAGGAGATATACCTGGTGCGCGATTGATGACTTATATATCATTTCGTGCTATTGTTGCAGGAGTGATGGGAATGTGTATTAGCATTTGGGTAGGAAACTGGTTTATTCAACTATTGCGCCGTAAGAATATTTCGGAAACTCAGCGCGATGAGAAAATTGATCCATTCAATGTGGCCAAAAAAGGGGTTCCTACAATGGGTGGCGTTGTGATAATAGCCGCGATGTTGATTCCCTGTTTATTGGTAGGAAATTTGAGTAATGTCTATATCGTATTGATGCTGATTACCACTTTGATATTGGGTGGTCTAGGCTTTGCAGATGATTATATCAAGACATTCAAAGGCAACAAAGAGGGTCTGAATGGCTGGATAAAAATCGCGGGTCAGATTATATTAGGCTTGATTGTTGGCCTCACTCTTCGTTATGCCCCAGCAGCCGTAATGAATGAGCGTGTCACATCTCATATTGAGAATAATGTCACCATTTTTGAGAAGACTCCAGTGGTAAAATCAACGCGTACCACTATTCCATTTGTCAAGGAGCACAACTTCAATTATGCGGATATGTTCTCCTTCCTCGGCGAAACCAATAAATACAAAGCCGGATGGATTTTCTTTGTTCTCCTCACCGTCTTGGTAGTAGCGGCCGTTAGCAACGGTGCCAACCTCAACGACGGTATGGACGGTATGTGCGCCGGGAATTCGGCCATCATTGGTGTGGCATTAATTATACTTGCATATGTGAGCGGAAATGTGGTCTTTGCGGACTACTTTGATGTGATGTATATACCGGGCAGCGAGGAGTTGGTTATTTTTATGGCTTCTTTCGTAGGAGCTTTGGTGGGCTTCTTGTGGTGGAACGGTTTCCCAGCCCAAGTGTTTATGGGGGATACGGGCAGCCTTACCATAGGTGGAATAATCGGCGTGTGTGCCGTGATTATTCACAAGGAGCTACTCCTTCCTATACTATGTGGAATATTTCTCATGGAGAGTGTGAGTGTGATTCTACAAACACAAATCTATCGTTTCGCAAAAAAGAGAGGTGTTCGTTTGCGCGTTTGGAAGCGTACACCTTTGCACGACCATTATCGCACTTCTATGGACCAAGTATTGCGTAATGACCCTACTTGCAAAGTTTTGTTCAAAGGTAAAGGACCTTTGCAACACGAAAGTAAAATTGTGCTCCGTTTTTGTATCGTAACGATGATTCTAGCCGCTGTGGCTATATTAACCCTCAAAATACGCTAACCTAATTATGAAAACTAAAACAGCTTTCAACGCAAGCGAGAAAAGAATTGTTGTCTTGGGTGCAGGTGAGTCAGGTACTGGCGCTGCCATATTGGCTAAACAAAAGGGCTATGATGTTTTTGTCAGTGATATGGGACAGATAGCACCTGCCTACCAGGCACTACTCAACCAACACCAAATATTCTGGGAGTCGGGTAAACATACTCCTGAACTGATTTTGAATGCGGATGAAGTCATAAAATCGCCTGGCATTCCTCTGACAGCTCCGCTCGTAAAGCAGCTGATAGAGCAGTCTACTCCCATCATATCCGAAATCGAGTTCGCTGCACGATACACCGACGCCAAGATGATTTGTATCACGGGCTCAAATGGCAAAACCACCACTACATCGCTCATCTTTGACATGCTTCGTCGTGCCGGCTTAGATGTAGGACTCGCAGGCAATATCGGCAACTCACTTGCTCTGCAAGTTGCACAAGAAGACCACGCATACTATGTTATCGAACTATCATCTTTCCAACTCGACAACTGCTACGACTTCAAAGCCGACATTGCCATCTTGCTCAATATCACACCTGACCACCTCGACCGATATGACCATCAGTTCCAAAATTATGTGGATGCTAAGTTCCGTATCACTCGCAACCAAACCGAGAAAGATGCCTTCATCTATTGGAGCGAAGACCCAGTCATCGACCGAGAAATAGCACGAATACAACCCCAAGCTACCCTCTATCCCTTTGGCACCAATGAGCCAAATGTGGCATATACCGATGGTAGTCATTTCGTGGTAAATGCCAATTCCAGTGTCGCTCCTCTGCGTGTTCCATTAGAAGAATTGAACCTAAAAGGTAAGCATAACCGATTGAACTCCATGGCAGCTGGACTCGCGGCTCAAATCCTCAATATTCACAACGATGTCATCCGCGAATCCCTACAGCAGTTCGCTGGCGTCGATCACCGACTACAATACATCGCCACCATTCGTGGTGTACGCTATATCAACGACTCTAAGGCAACGAATGTCAATTCCTGCTGGTACGCCTTGGAGAGCATGACCACACCTACTGTTCTAATACTAGGTGGTACGGATAAAGGGAATGATTATAGCGAAATCGACCAACTGGTCTTGGCCAAATGCCATACCCTTATTTTTATGGGTAAAGATAATACGAAACTTATTCGGCATTTCGAAGCGCTAGGTGTCAACTATATTTCTACTAACACCTTGCAAGATGCTGTCCAAAGCGCATATCAAGTAGCTCGCGAAGGGGATACCGTTCTGTTGTCACCATGTTGTGCTAGCTTTGATCTGTTCAAAAATTATGAAGATAGAGGATTCCAGTTTATGAATGCAGTCCGTAACCTATAAAACCAAACTATATGAAAATCGCTGACTATAAAAATCAATTTTTTCGCCAATTATCTCATGTAGATAAGGTGTATTGGCTATTGTTTTCCTTGTTGATAATCGCGGCCGTTCTGGCCTTGTTTTCCGCCAGTAGCTCCCTCGCGTTTGAAAAAAACAGTTCCACTCTCGGCCCTATCATGGGCCAGATGATATTTGTTGTTGTGGGAGTAGCTATGGCATTCGTTTTGCAGTTCCTCCCCACTAGAATCATTCGTGTGTGCAGCTATGTCGGACTCGCCTTGTCCATTATCTTCCTGTTACTCACTTTCACATCAATGGGACTGGAAATCAATGGCGCCAAGCGTTGGCTTCGCTTGTTTGGTATCACTTTCCAACCCTCCGAACTGGCCAAACTATCCTTGATTCTTGTAGTTGGGGACCTTCTGAGCCGCATCAAATCCAAAGAGAGCGAAAAAAAGATATTTTTCATTGCCTTGGGCATTACGGCTGTTGTCTGTGGCTTGATTCTCATCGGCAATCTGTCCACAGCTTTGTTGCTAGGAGGCATCATCTTTCTCCTCTTCTTCCTTGCACGAGTTGACATCAAATATTGGGGAACGACTCTCCTCGTGGCATTGGTCTTCATGATCATCGGATACTTCTTCGTCAAAATCGTCTATGTCAATGCCAATCGCTCGGTAAATGGTATCATGAAGCGAGCCACCGTGTGGGTCAAGCGCGTTGACGCAATGATTGAGGAGGCCAAAACACCTACGGCAGACTTCAAACTCGACGACGATAACTACCAGCGAACCATAGCCAAGGTGGCTATCGCTCGTGGAGGTGCCTCACCTATCGGAGTCCTACCCGGCAATAGCCAAGAGCGCAACTTCCTTCCACAAGCCTTTTCAGACTATATCTTTGCTATCATTGTCGAGGAGTGGGGTATCATTGGTGCTACACTACTAATGCTCTTGTATCTTGCTATCTTGTTCCGCTCCTGCCTGAGTAGTAGCAAGTATGCTGATTATGCGGCGATGCTAATGGTCATGGGACTTGCCTTGATGCTCACATGCCAGGCGCTTGTCAGTATGCTGGTGGCGGTGGGAATAGGTCCTGTCACCGGACAACCACTTCCGATGATTAGTAGAGGCGGAACGAGTGCATTGATCACAAGTTTGTATTTTGGTATTATGATGTGTGTGGCTCGCGAACAAAATGAGTTGCATGCTAGACAGTCATCCACAGCAGCCGAAAGTGTAGAGGAAGTCCCAACTATTGACATTGAATAACCCCGCCTCTAACCTCACCGCTATATCGCCTTATCGCCAATAGCCCAATATAAAAAAACTCACAGTTTACATGAAATACTTAATATCAGGAGGCGGCACAGGAGGCCATATCTTCCCTGCCGTAAGTATTGCAAACGCTCTGCGTGAAGTTGATCCCAACTGCGAAATCCTCTTCGTCGGCGCTCTCGGCCGTATGGAGATGGAGCGCGTCCCACAAGCTGGTTATCCCATCATCGGACTACCCGTCAAAGGCTTTGACCGAGCTCACCCTTGGCGTAACATACGTGTCATCATTGACCTCGTACGCTCCATGCTACTAGCTCGCAAAATCGTTCGCGATTTCCGCCCCGATGTGGGCATCGGTGTTGGAGGATACGCTAGCGGGGCTGCAATGAAAGTTGCGGCAAAGATGGGAGTACCTATCCTTCTGCAAGAGCAGAATGGTTTTGCCGGCGTTACCAACAAACTCCTCAAGGATGATGCAAAGAAGATTTGCGTCGCATACGATGGCATGGAACGCTTTTTCCCACAAGAAAAGATTATTCTTACAGGCAACCCTGTTCGTCAAAACCTAACCCAAGGAACGAAGGAGGAAGCGATTAAATATTTCAACGACGAGTTTGGTGTCAACTTCTCTGCTGATAAGAAGACTCTCCTTATCATCGGCGGCAGTCTTGGCGCTCGAACCATCAACCAAAGCATCATCGCACACATCGACGACCTACTCAATAGCGGAGTACAAGTCATCTGGCAAACAGGCAAAAACTATTTTACCGATTGCCAAGCAACCCTCACCAATCACCCATCGGCCCTTGCCAATAGCCCAATCATTTGCACCGCATTTATCAGCCAGATGCCTTTGGCATATGCCCTAGCTGATCTTGTTATTTCGCGTGCGGGAGCAAGTTCTATCTCAGAGTTGTGTTTGTTGGGCAAACCATCTATTCTGGTTCCATCTCCGAATGTGGCTGAGGACCATCAGGCGCATAATGCGATGGCCCTTGTGAAAAAGGATGCGGCGGTTCTAGTCAAAGACATGGAGGCTCATAGTCATTTGGTGCCAACAGCTTTGGCGCTAATTCAAGATGAAGAAAAACTGAATACTTTGCACGCCAATATTCTCACATTGGCTTTGCCTGATAGCGCTCGTCTTATTGCCGAGCAAGTGATGCAATTAGCTAAAAAGTAAGGTTTATAACTCAATATGTTCGGCCTGAATAGGCTCGGTGAGGAATATCGATGCAGATTCTGCAAACTTAGTTGCAGACTCTGTTGTGAGATATTTTACCTGCGATTCTTGTTCGCTCGTGTTAGATATTGCTCGTGTCGCAATATCGGGATGGCGTTGTAGGTATGATACGAGGCTGTCCGCTACGATGCTTCCCTGAGCTATGGTGCGAATATGTACTTTGCCAATGTATTGCAGATAGTGCTCAATTTTTGTCTGTATGAGCGGGTAGTGTGTGCAACCCAAGATGATGGTGTCTATCTCGGGATCTTTTTCTAGTAACTCAGTTAAATACTTTTCCACGAAGTAATCCACTCCTTCGCTCAGATGTTCTCCCGATTCAATCAGTGGCACCCACATGGGGCATGCTTGCTGGGTAATCACCAGATTAGGGGCTTGTTTCTGCAATTCTATCACATAACTCTCCGACGCTACTGTTCCTGGGGTTGCAAGAACGCCGATATGTCCATTCTTCGTGAGTTTTGGGGCGTGTTCTGCCGTGGGACGAATCACTCCCAATACGCGTAGTTCATCGGGATTGATATTCTTTTGTTGTATGTTTCGTAGTGCTTTTGCGCTAGCGGTGTTGCATGCTAAGATTATTAGGTTGCATCCTTGTTTGTGAAGGTAGTTGACGGCTTGAAGTGTATATTCGTAAATCGTATCAAAGGAGCGTGTGCCGTAAGGTGCACGCGCATTATCTCCCAAGTATATGAAGGGATACTGTGGAAGTTTTTTTTGGATATGACTCAATATAGTCAATCCTCCATAGCCGCTATCAAAAATACCTATCATTATATTCGTTCGTTATATATCCTCGCCTTTAACCTCTAACCTCTCGTTTCTAAAGTCAAAACTTGTGTCGATTTTCGCTGCAAAGGTATAAAAAATAAACAAAATGAGCAAATTATTTGCATAAATCATGTTTTTTTTGTATCTTTGCAGCCGAATAGTAGTGTCTTTGTAGGTGCTGCGAAATGATGTTGAATTAAATAAAATGATAGCGATATGAAATTTAATGTATCAAGCAAGGAATTGTTTGCACAATTGCAAGCAGCCAGCCGAGTGATTGCGGCAAAGAATAGTTTACAAATTTTGGAGTGCGTGTTGTTTGACTTGAAGGGAGAACAATTGATATTGACCGCTTCTGATGGCGAGACAACTCTGCGTACCTCAATTCAAGTAGAGAGTGCACAAGGAGAGGGAAAAGTGGCTGTGGCAGCTAAAATCTTGTTGGAGACTTTGAAGGAGTTTTCTGAGCAACCATTGACCTTCCATATTGATGATCAAAACTTCGGTTTGAATATCACTAGTGCAAATGGTACATATAGTTTTGTAGGTGCCAATGGAAATGAGTATCCAGAGATGCAGATTGAGATGGGAGAGAATAGCTTTGAGATTGGTGCAGATGTGCTTTTGGATGCTGTGAACAAAACTATTTTCTGTACCGCGGATGATGAGCTTCGTCCTGTGATGAATGGTATTTATTTTGACCTAGCTGAGGATAAGGTAACGATGGTAGCAACCGATGCTCATCGTTTGGTTCGCTATACCAACAATACAGTGTCAAGTGCGCAGCCAGTAAGTTTTATCTTGCCAAAGAAGCCAGCTATGTTGCTCAAACAAGTATTGAAGGGTACAGATGCAGTAACTGTTAATTTTGGAGCAAAGAATGCTACATTCGCATTCGGTCAAACAACCGTTGTTTGTCGCCAAATCGAGGGCCGTTTCCCTAATTACAATGCGGTTATTCCTCAGAATAATACCAACAAAGTGGTTGTAGATCGCCAAACTATTGTGAACGCATGTAAGCGTGTTGCTGTGTTTGCAAATACAGGTACTAGTTTGATTAAGTTGGCTTTGTCTGAGAATCAAATCAAGATTTCAGCACAAGATATCGACTTCTCTACATCAGCAGAGGAAACAATTGTGTGCGATTATGCAGGAATGCCAATGGCCATCGGATTTAAAGCTCCTTTCTTGATAGAGATTTTGGCATCTATTGCATCTCAAGATGTAGTGTTGGCTTTGGCCGATCCTGCTCGCGCAGGTTTGATTCTTCCTTCTGAGAATGAGGAGGGACAAGAGTTGCTTGTTCTGTTGATGCCAATGCTTTTGAATGACTAATTTGACGATTGGTTGATGAAATTGAATCTTACACGCCCGTTGGTTTTCTTTGACTTGGAAACCACGGGCCTGAATATAGCTCAAGATAGGATAGTAGAGCTGAGTTACTACAAGGTCTTTCCGAATGGCTGTGCCGAGGGAAAGACCTTCCGCGTTAAACCTACGCAAATAATGCTCGGAAAAGAGATACAAATGCATATCTCGGACGAGGCGAGTGCGGTGCATGGTATTTATGACGAGGACTTGGCGGATTGTCCTACATTTAAGGAGATTGCACCTGAGTTGGTAAAGGTGTTAGAGGGTTCGGATTTAGCCGGATACAATTCTAATCATTTTGACTTGCCGTTGCTAGCCGAGGAGATGCTGCGTGTGGGTGTAGATATTGATCTGAAGCGTATGCGAATGGTGGATGTCTTTACCATTTTTCAGCGTCAAGAGCCACGCAATTTGGTGGCTGCTTATAAGTTCTATTGCGGTAAAGATCTGACTAATGCGCATGCTGCGGATGCAGATACGATGGCCACTTATGAGGTTTTGAAGGCGCAACTAGAACGTTACGAACTTCCTGATAATGTGGAAGAACTGGCGGAATATACCACGGGTACTGTGCGTTTTGCGGATTTCGCAGGACGTGTGGCGTATGATGCAGAAGGAAAAGAGATTTTTAACTTCGGAAAGTACAAAGGTCAGCGTGTAGCGGATGTCTTCCGTCGTGATCCTGGCTATCATGGTTGGATACAGCAGGGTGATTTTCCTCAATATACCAAAGCTGTGTTTATGCGTGTTTATTTGAGCCTTCGTGGCTAAGCCTTTGAAACGCTTAAAACTTTTGAAACTCTTTTGAATAATGAAGTTACCATATTAGGTTGCGGTAGTGCAATGCCAACATTCCAGAACTCACCTACAGGGCAGATTGTGGAGCTGTGCGACAAGTCTTTCCTGGTGGATTGTGGCGAAGGAACTCAGTTGAAGATGAGGCAGCTAGGCGTGAAGACAGCACGCCTCTATACGGTGTTGATATCGCATTTGCATGGTGATCATTGCTTTGGCTTGATAGGTTTGATCTCTACTCTAGGAATGATGGGGCGTACGCAGCCTTTGCATATTTACGCGCATGGAGATTTGGAGAAATTGCTTCGTCCCTTATTGGATTATCATTGTCAGGATTTGCCATATGAAGTGGAGTTTCATACTATTAATCCACGCAAGAAAGAGGTGATTTTTGAAGATCGCACCCTAACAATTGAGACTATTCCCCTAAAACATAAGGTGCCTACTTGCGGTTTTCTCTTTACAGAGCGTCATCGTGATAAAGAGCCAAGAAAACGCTATGCATATTGTTCGGATACGGCATATCGTGAACAGGTTGTGGAGCAGATTGCGGGTGTGGATGTGTTGTTTCATGAGGCAACTTATACTGAAAAAGATGTAGATAAGTGCAAAAAACACACTCATTCTACAGCGAAGCAAGCTGCGCAGATTGCTAGGTTGGCAGGTGCAGGAAAATTGATAATTGGGCATTTTAGTGCTCGCGAGGACGATCATACTGTGTTTTTGAACGAAGCGAAAGAGGTTTTTGAGAATACTGTATTGGCGGTGGAGAAAGAAAAGATTGAGATTTAATGGCAAAGAATTCAACGAAATATGTATGCTCAAATTGCGGGGCACAGTCTCCGCAAATGATAGGTCGTTGTCCTGTTTGTGGTGAATGGGGAACCTATGAAGAAGAGGTGAGCGTAGTTGTATCTACCAAGAAGGGTGGGGTAGGTTTGCGTCGTGGGGCGCAAGCGCAGCGCCTACACGAGGTTGAGGCGAGAGAGGAGATGCGATTGGATATGCAGTCATCGGAATTGAATCGTGTTCTAGGTGGTGGACTCGTGCCCGGAAGTTTGGTGCTTTTGGGTGGTGAACCAGGTATTGGAAAATCCACATTGGCGTTGCAAGTGCTGCTGAAAATGGGCAACAGAAAAACACTATATGCTAGTGGCGAAGAGAGTTATAAGCAGTTGAAACTCAGGGCGGAACGCTTGGCTGGTGATGCGGAGAATTTGTATATTTTAGCGGAGACTTCGTTGGAGCGAATATTGGATAGTGTCACAGAGATTCAACCCGATATTGTTGTGGTTGATAGTATTCAGACGATAGGTACAGAATCGGTAGAGGCTAGTATCGGTAGTTTGAGTCAAGTCAAGGAATGTGCGGCGAGGATTTTGCAATTTGCAAAGGAGAAAAATGTGCCATTTATTATTGTAGGGCATATCAATAAAGAAGGCTCGTTGGCAGGTCCTAAGGTGTTAGAGCATATCGTGGATACGGTGTTGCAGTTTGAGGGTGATCAGCATTATGTATATCGCATTTTACGAGCACAGAAGAATCGTTTTGGCAGCACGAGTGAGCTTGGTATCTTCGAGATGCAGCAAGATGGTTTGCGTGAGGTATTGAATCCAAGTGAGTTGCTATTGTCGGGTAATCGTGACGGATTGTCGGGGGTGGCGATTGCAGCTGCTGTTGAAGGTGTACGGCCGTTGTTGATTGAAGTTCAGGCACTTGTGGCGAGTGCTGCTTATGGTACACCGCAGAGAAGTAGTACGGGGTTTGATGGCAGGAGATTGAATATGTTGTTGGCTGTATTGGAGAAGAGGGTTGGATTTAAGTTGCTACAAAAAGATGTGTTTGTGAATATAGCAGGCGGTATAAAAGTGAATGATCCAGCTATTGATTTGCCAGTTTTGGCAGCTGTTTTGTCGTCGAACATGGATATAGCGTTAGATGCTAAAATTTGTTTAACAGGTGAGGTTGGCTTGGCCGGAGAAATTCGTCCGGTGAATCGAATAGATCAACGCATTCGCGAGGCTGAGAAACTTGGTTTTGAGCAGATTATTATTCCTGCTGGGCAAAAATACAATGCTTATGGCTTGAATATTAAGGTGGTGGAAGTTGCTCGTGTGGCAGATGCTTTTAGGCAATTGGTAAAGTAATAAAATTGTTTTAACTAGAATATGAGGACGCATGTGTTATGCGTCCTTTTTTTTTGTATATTCGATAGTTTATTCTAGCTTATAAATATGTAAATAACTAACTAATAACTAACTAATATCTAACTAATAACTAACTAATATCTAACTAGAATTATATTAAAAAATGTGAAAGTGCAATAAAAATATGTAAATTATGCGCTAGTATTTGCGTAAATGAAAAAAAAATAGTAACTTTGCCGCGATTTTGTGTAATGTAATATCTTAAGATAAATTATTATGAATAAAACTAAAGTTTTAGCGCTATTATTTGTGCTGTTGTCTGCGCCAACAGCAATGTTTGCTGATTTTAAGGAATATCTAGACCGTATCGAGTTTGGTCCAATGATGGGTGTTGGTTTTTACATGGGTCAGTTTCATCCAGCTGAGGCTACCCATCCTTCTTTGGTTCGAATTCAAACCTATGATGCGCTTGGATTGAGTGTGAATGAGAAAGGTCATATGGGATGGCCTGGTATTGAAACCTTTGGTTTCCAAGCCGGTTATCGTTTTAACATGCGTTGGCAATTGCAAGTGAAGACTATTCGTCAGCGTGTGAATTACATGGAGTTTGAGTTGGATAACAAGAAGAATTGTGGTTTGTATTATAACTCTATGTGGCATGTGGATGTGATGGCCGAATACAACTTGTTGTACTACGGTAACCGCATGGATATAGATGCAAAGATTTACAATGTAGTGCCATATGTAGGTTTGGGTATCGGTTGTACGATGTATAACAAAACAGCTACCTTGCGTTCGGTGCCAGGATTAGAGAGTGGTGATATCAATACTATGTTCCCAATGGTGGGCAAGGAGTATAAGGGTAAGGATGTTAAGGGAAATGTTGTGGTGGAAGATGGTGAGATTGGTGTAGGTTTGTATGTGCCAGTAGCATTTGGTGTGAAATGGCGTGTGAATGATAATGTGCAGTTAGTTGGTTCTGTTCAATATAATCTATATCTTTCCGGTACCAATCCAGGTGGTTTGAGTAGCAACTTAGGTGGTGCTACCGCCGCAACTTATTATAAGGGTAGCGGTAATTTGTCTGCTACTCACTCAGCTGTTGAGAGTATCCAAAATCGTCCTACATTTGATCAATTGACAAAGAAGGTTGTCGGTGCAGGCGACTGCTTGTTCTCTATTAGCGCTATCTTCAACTTGGAGAGATGGCAAGAAGAGCGCTTGGTATATTAATTTGTCTCGCTTATTGTGGCTGGGGGTAGTAGCAAAATTACTAAGTTTGTTGTTCTGTGGACCTTGTTGATGCCGGTGTCTTTGTGTGCAGAAGAGAAGACACATTGGTTTTATTACTTGGATGCAGGATTGCAGGGTGGAGTGGCGTATTATGCGGGTGAATTGTCGCAGTATGCGTTTGCTTCCTCAGCTGAGACATATGGCGCTCAAGTTCGTTTTAAGTTAAATCCTCGTTGGGCATTTCAGGCAAAGGCTCAGAATCAGCGTGTGTCGAATAGACTACCTGAGGGTAATGTGTGGGGGCTGGAGCCAATCAGTTATCAATGCTCTTGGTGGCATGTGGATGTAGTGGGTGAGTATAACTTTTTTGAGTTGGGCTTGAATGAATATAACATCCATATGCGTGCTTTTACGCCGTATATTTTCGTAGGATTAGGTGCGAGTGTGCCTGGAAAAACATGGGGTTTGGGTGATCAGGCTTTGCGGGTGGATTGTATGGATAGCGTGTCGTTGTATTTGCCAGTGGGTTTGGGGATAAAATGGAAATTTGCTGAGAGATGGCAGTTGCAATTGTCTTGGCAACATAATATCTATGTGTCTAATGGCGATGTGCTAGAGGGTGATTTTGGAGTATTGGGAGATGAATACAAAGGGCTATTCAACAATACTCATGAGATGAATGGGCACAATATTATGAACAATGATGTGGCATCTACTTTGACATTGGGCGTTGTCTTTGAGTTTGGTCGTAAGGGTAGGAAGTGTGTTTATTGTGAGTACGATAATTAGTTATGGTGTACAAAGATCAGATAAAAACGGATAGGATACCTCGCCATGTTGCTATTATTATGGATGGTAATGGCAGATGGGCAAAGCGTCAAGGTTTGGCGCGTATGTTTGGCCATCGTCAGGGTGTAGAGACTGTTCATCGTATTACAGAAGCAGCAGCTGAGTTAGGGATCTCCTATATGACATTGTATGCGTTTTCGACTGAGAATTGGAATCGTCCCAAAGAAGAGGTAGATGCGCTGATGGCGTTGTTGGTAGATACGATAGCAAAGGAGACTCCTACCTTGATGAAAAATAATATTCGTCTTCAAGCAATTGGTGATTTGAGCCGTTTGCCCGCTATGACTCGTGAAAAGTTTTTGACCTGTATAGATGATACTAGAGCCAATACAGGTTTGACTTTGGTGATTGCGTTGAGTTATAGTGCGCGTTGGGAGATGATTGTGGCGATGCAGCAAATTGCAAAGGAGGTACAAGCTGGTAATTTGTTGGTAGAGGATATCAACGAAGAAGTAGTAGGTGGATATTTGACTACTCATGATATGCCAGATCCTGATTTGTTAATCCGTACAAGTGGGGAGTTGCGTATCAGTAATTTCTTATTGTGGCAGTTGGCATATTCAGAATTGTATTTTACTGATTGTCTGTGGCCTGAATTCACGACAGAAGAGTTTTATCGTGCGATAGTGGACTATCAATCCCGAGAGCGAAGATTTGGAAAAACAAGTGAACAAGTTCGTTAAAATATTACTAGTATGGTTGCTTGCGTTGCCTATGCATGCGCAAGTGGATAGTGTGGCAGTATTATCGAATGATACTATTGTTGGCGTGGTTGCTGCTGCGCCAGTCATAGAGTATACTTTGCAACGCAAGACTTATGAGATAGCAGATATAAAAATTACAGGTGCCGATAGTTATGAGGATTTTGTGTTGGTAGGCTTCTCTGGTTTAGCAGTGGGTGATAAGATAGAGGTACCAGGTGATAAGATTACGAAATCTTTGAAGCGTTTTTGGAAGCAAGGTCTATTTTCGGATGTAAAGTTCAAAGCCGCAAAGATTGAGGGTGATAAGATATGGCTAGAGATTGTTTTGCAGCAGCGTCCTCGAGTATCGGAAATTGTGTATAATGGTTTGCGCAAGACTGAGCAAGAGGATCTTGAGGTGAAAGTAGGAATCCAAAAGGGAGGTCAGATGACTCCTGACTTGTCAGATAGAGCCCAAAAAGTGGTAATGAAATATCTCAGGGAGAAGGGCTTTTATAATGCTGAGGTTAAGGTTTATCAGTTTAATGATGCCAATCATCCTGGGTATGTTAAGGTGGCTGTAAATGTAGATAAGAAGGATAAAACTCGCGTGGGTCAAATCTATTTTACGGGCAATAAGGCGTTGAACCACAACCAATTAAACCGTGCAATGAAAAAGACGAATGATAATCATATCTTGAATCTTTTTCAGACGAAGAAATTCGTAGCGGATGAATTTGAGAATGATAAAAAGCTTATCTTGGAGAAGTATAACGAGATAGGTTATCGCGATGCAATTATTGTGGCAGACAGCATAGTCAAATCTCCGGTAGATTCTACTAGGGTGGATGTGTATTTGACAATAGATGAGGGTAATAAGTATTATTTCCGAAATATTACATGGGTGGGAAATACGGTGTATCCTTATGATTATTTGGATGCAGTGCTAGGTATTAAAAAGGGTGATACCTATAACTTAAAGGAACTGAATAAGCGATTGAATGAGGATGATGATGCAGTATCGAAATTGTATACTGATCAAGGTTATCTCTTCTTTAATATAGATCCTGTAGAGGTACATATTGACAATGACTCAATTGATTTTGAGATGCGTATGTATGAAGGTCAGCCTGCTACGATTAATAAAATAAATATAGTAGGCAACACGCGCGTGTACGAGCATGTGGTTCGTCGTGAGTTATACACCAAACCAGGTCAATTGTATAGCCAATCGGATATTATGCGTTCTTTGCGTGAGCTGGCGCAGATGGGGCACTTCGACCAAGAGAAACTGATTCCAGATATTCAGCCTAATGTAGAAAACGGAACGGTAGATATTACCTATCAGTTGGAAACAAAATCTAGTGACCAAATAGAGTTCTCGCTAGGTTGGGGTGCTACGGGTCTGGTAGGTTCGTTGGGCTTGAAGTTTACGAACTTTGCAATTCAAAATCTATTTAATCCAAAGAGCTATCGCATTGTACCTCAAGGTGAAGGTCAAACTTTTAGTATTAATGCTCGAACCAATGGTGTTTATTATACATCAGCGTCTATAAGTTTCTTAGAGCCTTGGCTTGGTGGAAAGCGACCTAACTCGTTGAGTGCTAGTGTGTTCTTTGCGTCTCAGACGGGATATTCAGATCGCTATTATCAGGCGTATGAGGATTTGTATAATAACTACTATTACAACTATAATTATTATGGCCAGTCGGATTATTATCAACAGTTGCAAGAGTCTGAGGCTGATCCTGAGAAGTATTTGAGAACTTTTGGTGTCAGTCTAGGATATGGTAAGCGTCTGAGTTGGCCAGATGATTATTTCTCTTTCTATGGTGAGTTGAGTTATCAGCTTTACATGTTGAAAGATTGGCCATACATGATATTGACGGATGGAAATAGCCATAACTTAGCATTGAATTTGCAACTCTCTCGTTCTAGTATTGATAATCCAATCTATACTCGTAGAGGTTCTCAATTTACATTGGGATTGAAGATTACTCCTCCATACTCTTTGATAAAAGGTACGACAGATGCGCAGTATGCTCAGATGACAAATTCAGAAAAATACAATCTGTTGGAGTATCACAAGTGGCGTTTCTCGGGTAAAGTATTTACACCTCTTACACCAGATGCAAAATTGGTGTTGATGACTCGTGCAGAATTTGGCTACTTGGGACATTATAACAAAAATGCCAAGTCACCTTTTGAAACTTTCTATATGGGAGGTGATGGTATGTCAAGTTATTCAAGTTATTCTACGGAGTACATTTCTATGCGTGGTTATCAATCTGGTTCGCTCACTCCATATGATCCTGCTGTGGGTCGAAATATGGGATATGTGTATAATAAGTTTACGATGGAGTTGCGTTATCCAATTTCGTTGGAGCAGAACGCTACTATCTGGGCGTTAGCTTATGTAGAAGCGGGTAACTGTTTTGCAGACATTAAAGACTATAATCCATTTAATTTGAAGCGCTCGGCAGGTGTGGGTGTTCGTTTGTTTTTGCCTATGTTTGGTTTGATGGGTATTGATTGGGGCTGGGGCTTCGATGCGATTAATGGTTCTAAACAATATGGAGGATCTCAATTCCACTTTGTGCTAGGACAAGAGTTGTAAAAATAAAGGAATTATGATTAAGCGTTATCTTTTTATAGCTGTATTTGCTTTTTGCGGATTAGGAGTTCACTCATCCTTGTATGCTCAGAAATTTTCTATAGCATATATTGATATGCAATACATATTGAAGAATATGCCACAGTATGAAACTGCAAATGAGCAGTTGAATATGATATCCAAACGCTGGCAGAAAGATATTGATGCCGCTCAGCAGGAGGTTCAGATTTTGGTGTCAAACTATCAAACAGAGCAGATATTCTTGTCGCAAGATATGAAGGAAAAGCGCGAAGAAGAGATCCTGGCAAAAGAGCAGGAGGTGCTTGATTTGAAGCGAAAATATTTTGGTCAAGAAGGTGAATGGTATAAAAAGCGCGAAGCGTTGCTCAAACCTATACAGGATGAGATTTATAATGCTATTCAAGATATTGCAAATGAGAAACGCTACGATATTGTGAAGGATCGATCTGCAGATCCAAGCCTTATCTATATGTCTAGCAAATTGGATATCTCCGATCTAGTTTTAGAAAAATTAGGAGCAAAATAGAATTAATAACAAATAAATTATAAAAGAAATGAAGAAAATGATTCTTATGCTTGCTTTGGCATTGCCAATGCTAGCAGTAGCACAAAAAATTGGTTATTTAAATTCTCAAGAGATTATGACTATTATGCCAGAAACCAAGCAAATGAGCGAGAAATTAGACTCATTGCAAGGCGTATATGAGACGCAATTGGCTAATATGCAGGAGGAATTTAATAAGAAGGTGGCTGAGTTTCAACAACAACAATCAACTATGAGTCCTTCTATTCTTGAGTACCGTCAACAAGAACTTGCTCAAATGGAGCAACGAATGCAGTTGTTCTATCAAACAATTCAAAAGGACCTTCAAGCAAAGCAAGTAGAATTTATGCAACCTATTCAAACAAAACTTATCGAGGCTATCAATAAGGTGGGTACGGAGCAAGCTTGCACATATATTTTGGATAAAGCGTCATTGCTATATATTGCTCCAGACGCACTTGACTTGACTTCTGCAGTAAAAGCCGAATTGGGTATTAAGTAATCCACGATTGTGGCTGACGGATATTTAGAATCACGCTATGCTGAGTATGAACAAAGGAAAGCAGCATGGCTCAAAAAAAAGAAAAAGATACAGCCTCGTCCCCTGGTTGAAAAACCAGAGGACGAAGCGTTATAAACGCCTCTGGCGATGTAGAAGAGTTCTAACCACAGCATAGCTGTTGTTCTAATCACGACTTTGTCGCTGTGCGCTTAGAACCTTTAGAACCTTTAGAACCTTTAGAACTTTTAGAACCTATTAAAACTTTATAATAATGGTACAACAATTAAAACAAACTCTCCGCGATTCTGCTTTTGCTCGTTGGACAGTGCTTGTGCTTGTGGCATCGATGATGTTCTTTGCCTATATGTTTGTGGATATGCTTTCACCTCTGGCTTCTTTGCTCGAAACAACCCTCAATTGGGACAGAGGTGACTTTGGTACATATGCAGGTGCAGAATACATACTTTGTGTATTTGGTTTTCTTATTTTTGCGGGTATCATCTTGGATAAGATGGGTGTGCGCTTTACTGGCTTGCTTTCTGCTGGCTTAATGGTATTGGGTGCGTCTATCAAATATATCGGTATTTCTGAGTGGTTTGATGCCAATAATATCGTATGGCTCAACTCTTGGTGGACTGCTATGCCAGGTTCTGCTAAGATGGCTGCTTTCGGCTTTATGATCTTTGGTTGTGGTTGCGAGATGGCAGGTACTACCGTTAGTAAGATCCTTGCTAAGTGGTTCAAGGGCAAGGAGATGGCGCTTGCCATGGGCTTGGAGATGGCCATCGCTCGTATCGGTGTGTTTGCTGCTATGTGGCTCTCTCCAATGATCAGCCAGCATTTTGCAGTCAACGGTACTAACTCTGTGGTTATGCCATTGCTCTTTGCGGGTCTTTTGTTGGTGGTTGGATTGCTCAATTTCTTCGTCTTCACCATCATGGATACCAAGTTCGATAAGCAACTTGTGGCTATTGGTGAAACTGCCGATTCACACGATGCTGACGAGGAGTTTCATGTGTCTGACTTGGGCAAAATCTTTTCTAGCAAGATGTTCTGGATTATCGCATTGTTGTGTGTGCTCTACTATTCTGCTATCTTCCCATTCCAACGCTTTGCAACCAACTTCCTTGAAGTGACACTTGATATTTCTAACGCCGATGCTTCCGGGCTCTTCAAGTGGTTCCCTATCTTGGCAATGGTCTTGACTCCATTCTTGGGTATGTTCATTGACTACAAGGGTAAAGGTGCGTCTATGATGATGATAGGTGCTGTTATCATGGTTATTTGCCACTGTATTTTCGCTTTTGTTTTGCCAGTTGTTCCTAGCAAGGCTTTGGCTCTCTGCACTATCTTGGTGCTAGGGGTAAGTTTCTCTCTGGTTCCTGCGTCTATGTGGCCATCTGTGCCTAAGATCATCGACGAGAAGATTCTTGGTTCTGCTTATTGTCTTATCTTCTGGGTACAGAATATTGGTCTGTGTCTTGTACCTATGTTGATAGGTAAACTATACGATACTACGCAAGGTTATGTAGTACCTATGGCAGTCTTTGCTTCTTTTGGTGTAATCGCTTTCGTGTTGAGTCTTGCACTCAAGGTAGAGGATAAGAAGAAAGGTTATGGCCTAGAGTTGCCAAACAAAAAGTAATTGGCTAACCGCTTAACCGTTTTATCGCCATTTATGTTCCTTTCGGACATAAGTGGCGATGTCTTTTTCTAAATAGCACTTGCACTATCGTGTTCTCTTTGTTAATTAATCCCGAATCCGATTCGGGTAATCTAGTGTCTCCGCAGCCGGTTCTGCTCTCGGCGCTATCCCGCCGAGTATCCCTTGTCTATATCCCATAGCCGTTTACGGTGTCCTATATGCACTTTGTGCCGTCCTATAGCCATTCGGGCATCCTGTGCGCTTACGCACTCGCCCTTAATCCCAAATCTAATGACCGATTTGGGTTTAACCATGAACTTTCAACTGAAATATTTGCACAATTGCAAATTTTTCACTACCTTTGCACCCATAAATCTTAGGTGATTCTTAGGTGATTCGTTGCCCTTCACCGTATCATCACCCTTAAACCCTTAGAACCTTTTAACCCATTCTCATCCCATGGCTACTCTCACACTCAACCACCCCATTGCCGAGATTCACGGCTCTCTCAGCAAGCGTAGCAACATTGTTAATCGCCAAAAGAAGTACCGTGTCAACGGGCGTGTTATTCATGAAGGCAAACAAGAATCCTATGCCATCCAGAATCCTCGTGACTGGAAGAAAACCCCAGCACAAGGTGCCGAACTCGCCAATCAAACCTGTTGGCAAGAGGCATGCCGCCGTACTGCCCAGATCCTACAAGCCGCTCAACCCGATGGCCCAACCGAGCAGCAACTCTTCGAGCGTCGTATCGATCATGTTCCCGATTATTACACTCTTGACGAAGCCCGCAACTTGCTAGAGGATTTCCGTCGTCGTTATGAAGCTCAAATCCCCAACACGCGTGGCAAACGCCCAGATGCTCAAGCTCCCATTGACCCTAAGACCAACAAAGGCAAGCAATATGCCCAATTCCCAGCCTTTGTCCGCGCCATGCTCTACCACTCCTTAAAGTCACAACAACTCGTTTAGTTCGTTGATGCTCGCCTTATCATTGTCCATTAGCCCCCAATCATATTGGGGTATTCCATGCCTTTACATTCCATGCCTTTAAACCTTAAACCATAAACTTTCAACTAAAAAAACTTGCACAATTCAGAATAATATTGTAATTTTGCGGTCATATATAAACATGGTATATAACATATAGAATGTTGTTTGCGCTGTTTACTGCTAAACCATTCTAAATATCAATTATTAATGATCGTTTAAAAACAATAAGATGATGAAAAGACTTCTCACCATTTTTCTGGCTTTAGTAGCTACTACTGCCCTTTGGGCATATGATTTCAAATATGGTGATTTGTATTATAATATTACTGGTACTAACACTGTAGAAGTGACGAGTAAAAATAATACAGACCCCTATAACGCAGGCGTAATTATCACTTCTGTAACTATTCCCAATGTGGTTACCTATAAAGGTATCACTTATCGTGTGGTAGCTATTGGAGATTATGCTTTTGCTAGTTGTTCTTCTCTTACCTCTATCGTTATTCCTAATGGTGTGACAAGTATTGGATGGTGGGCTTTTCAAAATTGCAAATCATTACGGACAATTAATTATACAGGAACAGAAGCACAGTGGAATAACATAACAAAAGGCAAGTATTGGAAGAATAATACCCCTGCAACAATCGTATATAATGCAACCCCTGCTACACCATCTCAGACAAATATGCACAATGGTCATGAGTATGTGGATTTGGGATTGAGTGTAAAATGGGCAACTTGCAATGTGGGTGCAAATGCTCCTGAGGAATATGGTGATTACTTTGCTTGGGTTGAAGTAAAGCCAAAAACTGAGTACAACTGGAGTACCTATAAATGGTGTAATGGTAGTAAAAATACCCAAACCAAGTATTGCACCGATAGCAGTTTTGGTACTGTAGATAATAAGACCGTCTTGGATAAAGAGGATGATGCAGCTGCAGTAAACTGGGGTGGTGCATGGCGTATGCCAACTAAGGATGAGTATGGTGAATTGCGTAACAACTGCACTTGGACATGGGCAATTCAGAATGGTGTGTATGGCCGTAAAGTGACTGGTCCTAATGGCAATAGTATTTTCCTTCCAGCAGCAGGCTCCCGCTACGACAGTTCGCTCGACGGCGCAGGCAGCCACGGCGACTACTAGTCGAGTTCGCTCGACTCGGACTTCCCGTACTACGCGTACTTTTTGGACTTCTACTCAGGCAGCGTGAATTGGGTCAGCGCCCGTTACGTTGGACGATCCGTGCGTCCAGTATGCCATTAGTTTTTACCCTTTATGCCGAAACGGGCAAAAGGTTTAAAATGAATACATTCGGCGAGATTTGCGGTGCGGACGCCTATGGTAGTAGGCTACCCAGTCCGCTTGGCAAATCTTGTCGCGATGGCGCAGCGAGATTAGTTCGCTCGACTCATATACACAATTCACACAGAATGGCAACTCTTGCGCAAAGGTAGCGCAAGGGTTGCTGATTTTATAGGTATGCCTTATATAAAAAAACAAATCATTGAACTATCACTTATAAGTTAACTATGAACTATAAGTGATAAGTTTTAAAGATTTTCTCCTTCTGCTTGCGTATGTGCATTTTTTGTTGTACCTTTGCAAGGGAATTTTTAAAAAGAACGATCATTAAAAATCCCGAGGCGTAAGAAATAACTAATTTTCAAATAATTTTATGAAAACAAATTATCAATCTCCTAAGACTGCATGTATCGCAGTTGAAACAAGTATTTTATGTGCCTCTGGCCCTCAGTATATCGCTCCAAGTGGCAATCTCCAATCAATTGGTAAAACCACAGGTAGTTGGTAAGGATAGGAATAAGGAACTAGGAACAAGGAACCAGGAACAAGGACTGATATGTCTTGGTTCTTGGCTCTTGATTCAATCGTCAGTCGTTTCTGATATGTCTTGATTCCTGATTCTTGGTTCATGGCTCAATAAACATTAAATTATGAAAAAGATATTTTCTCTTCTTGCAGCTGCTTTGTTGATAGCTGCTTGTACTCCTAATGAGGAGGTAGGTACTCCATTCCAAGCTGGTCAAAAGGTAACTTTGGCTGCGTCAATGGACAATAATGGTGCGAACCACTTGCCTGGTAAACAACGCGTTGCAGGTCAAGATAATGGTGCACAAATCGATCTCACTTGGAACGAGGGCGATCAAATCACAGTAAAAGTAGGTGATGCAACAGCAGTATTCACATTGGAGTCTGGTGCAGGTTTTGCCCAAGGTACATTCGTGGGCGAGATGCCTGCAGTGGGTACTACATATCAAGTAAACTACCCTGTTAACTATAACGAGAGCGTATTGGCAAACCAGACTTATGTTGCAAATGGTTTTGACAATGGTTTGATGAAGATGAGCACAAAGGTAGATGGCACTGTAGATGGTGGTTTTTCTCTTTCTGCGGATAATGCTTTGCTTGGTTTGCAATTGACAGGCACAGAATCTTTGAGCGCTATTGTATTGACCAATACGGCCACAGGTGAGAATTATGCCCTCCACTGCGCAGATGTGACCTTGAGCAGTACTGCGACTTTGTTCTACTTGGTAGTGCCTGCAGGTATATGGGCGAATGGCTTTGTGGTAGAAATATATGATGGCGAGAGTAATGCGATTACATCTTTTACAAAAGCGATTGAAGTGACATTTTTGGCTTCTGAAGCTATGATAATGCCAGTGAAGGAGGTTGCAAAGTCTTTTGTTCCAGAATATGTAGATCTAGGCCTAAGCGTTAAATGGGCGACTTGCAATGTAGGTGCCACAACACCAGAGGAGTATGGTGATTACTTCGCATGGGGCGAAATAAAGCACAAGTATACATATGAATGGACTACCTATAAATGGTGCTATGGTTCAGGTAGTTCCATAACAAAGTACGGTGTGGACGGCAGAACTGTTTTAGATAAAGAAGACGATGTAGCGGCAGTAATTTTGGGTGGCGCTTGGCGTATGCCAACAGAATCTGAGTTGAACGAACTCAAAACACAATGTATTTGGACCTGGACTACTCAAAATGGTGTGTGGGGTTATAAGGTGAGCAGCAAAACCAATAGTAATAGTATCTTCCTTCCAGCTGCTGGATACTATAAGAGCAGTGCATTATCCTCTAACACAAGTTATTATTGGTCAAGATCCATCAATACTATCACTCCAGAACTTGCTTATTCTTTGGGATTCTTTTCTAACAATTCGGTATTTGAAAGTGGGATGAGTCGTTTTCTTGGGTGTCCTATTCGTTCTGTATGCCCTTAATGTAATTAAGAATTTGTAATTAAGAATTAAGAGTTAGGCTCTGATATATAATTCACAAACAAGCAACTCTTGCGCAAAGGTAGCGCAAGGGTTGCTGATTTTATAGGTGTGTCTTATGTAAAGAAAATATGTGTCGGAATTGTCGGAATTGTCGGAAGTTTCCGCCACTTCCGTCACTTTATGCACATACATATTTAAGAGATGAATACTGATTTTCAGCGAGAAAGAACTACGAAAAGAAATTCCACGGACTTTTTGAGAATGTCCGTGCGTGTGTCCGTGGAAAATAGTTGTGAACTATGAACCATAAGTGATAAGTGTTATGTATATTCGCGAAAATTGATAAAAATATGATTTTCGTCACCTGTTTCTTGCTTGATTGAGAAAAAAGCAGTACCTTTGCAACATGAATTGGGAATTTTTAATAAAAGATAAAGAATCCATTTCCCTCAGTACAGATACGCGCAACCTGCCAGCAGGTTGTGTGTTCTTTGCACTTCACGGAGCAAACTTCGATGGCAATAAATTTGCTAAGCAGGCGCTCGAGCAGGGTGCTGTCTTGGCTGTCATTGATAATCCAGAATATGCACTACCGGAGGGAACAATGCTCGTAGAGGATACTTTGCTGGCTTTGCAAGATTTAGCGCGTGCGTGGCGTCGTGAATTGGGATTGCCAATCATTGGCGTTACAGGCACCAACGGAAAGACGACCACGAAAGAGTTGTTGGCGGCGGTACTGTCTAAGAAATATAATTTGCATTATACCCAAGGTAATCTCAACAATCAGATTGGTGTACCGCTCACTTTGTTACAATTGACTCGCAAACACGAGATGGCAATTGTGGAGATGGGCGCGTCGCACCCAGGAGATATAAAAGAGTTGGTGGATATAGCCGAGCCTAATTATGGTTTGATTACCAATGTAGGTCGTGCGCACTTGGAGGGATTTGGCTCCTTTGATGGCGTGATGCAAACCAAACAGGAACTCTACGACTATCTCGTAGCTCATCAAGCAACCATCTTCCGCAATGAGGATAATCCATATCTCGCTCAGATGGAGAACAATTCTACACAACACTACCCAACTCTAAGCCACACTACCCAACTCTACACCACCGGAGTGATGCCTACTGGCACGCATCTTGTAGGAGAATATAATGCGGAGAATGTATCGGCAGCGATATGTGTGGGTGAGCATTTCGGGATCTCGCGCGAACAAGCATTAGAGGCAATTCGCCAATATGTGCCTACTAATAACCGTTCGCAAAAGATGCAAACAGCTAATAACCAACTAATTGTGGATGCATATAATGCCAACCCAACCTCTATGCAGGCGGCAATCAATGCCTTCAAAGGGGATACTTATATTTTGGGTGCGATGCGTGAATTGGGTGAATATTCGCACTTAGAACACCAAAATATAGTGAATATGTTGGCAGAACGCAAGGCGGATTTGGTGTATTTGGTAGGGGAAGAATATCGTTTGACTACATCGCCATATCCAATCTTTGATACGGTGGAGCAGCTCCACGAGTATTTGGATGCTAATCCTTTGATCAACAGAACTATTCTACTCAAAGGTTCGCGCTCTACAAAAATGGAAAAATTGTTAGACATACTCTAAAGAATATTATGACTAAAGCTTCAAAACACAGAGATTCAAAGAAGGTGATTCTCATTATCTTAGTTCTTGCATTAGCCGCTGTAACTGCATTCCTCGTATGGACAAATCTTCAACAGAAGACAGAGATCAAGGAGATTGTGGAGCAGATGGAGTTTGAAAAAGAGCAATTGGAAGACGAGTATGAAGAGCTCGCTATCCAGTTTGACGGATATCAAACAGCTGATATTCATAATGATTCGCTTGTAGAACTTCTATCGCAAGAGAAACAGCGCGTGCAAGATCTTTTGGAGGAGTTGCGCATTACTAAGGTTACGAATGCCCGTCGTATTGCCGAACTGAAAAAGGAGTTAGCAACCGTTCGTGAGGTGATGGTAAGTTATGTACAACAGATTGACTCGCTGGATCGCGCTAACAAACAATTGGTACAGGAGAATAAGGAGGTTAAGCAGCAATATCAAGTAGTGGTCCGCGAAGCTAAGAAATTAGAGAAAGAGCGTACTCAACTAGCCGAAGTGGTCTCTCGTGCATCGATGTTGGAAGTTAGCCATTTTGCGATGACTCCACTTAATAAGCGTGACCGCAAAACCTCAATCTATAATCAAATTATGAAACTGCAATTTGATTATACCATAGCTCGCAATGTCACTTGCAAACCTGGTTTGAAAACCCTTTACATGCGTATCACTCGTCCAGATGGTGAGGTTATGCAGAAGAATGTAGATGATGTTTTCCGATTTGAAAATAGTGAGATAGCCTATTCGGTGGCCAAAGAGTTTGAATATGCCGGTGAGGAGATTTCGGGGTCGCTGTATTGGTTGGTTGAGGAGATCCTTCAAATAGGTGTGTATAATGCCGATTTCTTTGTAGGAGGGGAGCTTATAGGCTCATTCCCATTCGAAATTCGCAAATAATTTGCAAAATATTTGGTCAGATAAAAAAAAAGCAGTACCTTTGCAGCCGCTTTTGAAAAAAGCAGGTAGATGTGACATCGTTTGGATCATAGCATCATGCGAGGTCATTATTGTTTAACTAATTAAATATCAATTACACATGTATTTGACATCAGAGAAAAAAGCAGAACTCTTTGCTAAGTATGGCAATGATGCTAAGAACACTGGTTCTGCAGAGAGCCAAATCGCTCTTTTCACTTTCCGTATTAACCACTTGACAGAGCACCTCAAGAAGAACCACAAGGACTTCGGTACAGAGCGCGCTTTGACTATGTTGGTAGGTAAGCGTCGTCGTTTGCTTGACTACTTGAAGGCAAAAGACATTGAGCGTTATCGTGCAATCATCAAAGAGTTGGGTATCCGTAAGTAATTACCTGCTATCAAACAAAAAGCCGCTGAGAAATCAGCGGCTTTATTTTTTATTTTCTATCCGGAAATTCTCCGTATTGCTCGAATGTGTAGTTTAGGAAATCATTGATAGGTTTGCCTGCACGCGCCAATTCGGTTGCCAGATCAAGGAAGTCTGGGGCGCATACTTGTTCGTCTGTCAGTGGGATTGAGAAGGTGTACGCTTTGCGTTTGAGCCAATCAGCATGCTCGAAATCAGCAGGGAAACCCTGTGGCAGCTTCTTGAGCATTTGGTCGGTGTCAAAATCATGAAAATATCGGTTGGTCAGTGGATTGGCAAAGATATTCTCGACTTCGTCGTAGTTGGCAAAAATTTCTTGACGCACCGCATTCAGTAGGTCTTTGTTAGGACACCACATACCGCCTGCAAACATACATTTTCCAGGTTGAATATGTAGATAATATCCACCGCGATCGCTCTTTTTTCCTCCTTTGACGGCCGGAAAAACGCCAAACCATTCTTTGAATGGGCGCTTGTCGTGGGAAAAGCGCACATCGCGGTAGATTCGCCAAATGCAATCCTTGGGCTGTAATCCCGCCAATTCTGGGTCTATTTCCCCTAAACGCTCTATCCATCGAGCAGTAAATAGCTCAAAATTTCGTTGACAGGCCTGATACCAATCTTTGTGCGCATTAAACCACTCACGGTTATTATTGCACGATAATTCAGTCAAAAATTGAAGTATTTCTTTCATATATCAAAAAAAAGTTGTACCTTTGCAGGCGAAAAGTGCCACAAGTTCATTCCGATAAAGGTCTTATAGTTCAATGGATAGAATAAGGTCCTCCTAAGACTTAGATCCGGGTTCGATTCCCGGTGAGACTACCATAAAACACGCAGCAAAGATACTATAATTTTCTCATATGGCAAAATCTAAATCAAACTTTTATGTTGTTTGGCAAGGTCGCGAGGCGGGGATTTACGATTCGTGGGCAGCTTGTGAGGCCCAAGTGAAGGGCGTTGCTGCCAAATATAAAGGTTTTGCCACTCGCGCAGAAGCGGAAAAAGCGTTTGAATCATCCCCAGAAGAGTATGTGAAGGAGCGTAGTGCAGAGAGAGGGCAGGGCGCGTCGTTGTTAGTCATGGATTCACCTGACGAAATGATCAAGCATGGAGTGATTCTTCCTGCCTTGGCTGTGGATGCGGCTTGCTCTGGCAATCCAGGATTGATGGAGTTTCGTGGGGTAATAGCGGACACGGGGACACAGGTGTTTCATCGTGGTCCTTATGTGGATGGAACGAATAATATTGGTGAATTTCTAGCCATTGTATTGGGCTTAGCGTATTTGAAAAAAGAGAAGTTGGATTGGGCGTTATATTCTGATAGCAAGACAGCTATCTCGTGGGTAAGACAAAAAAAATGTAAGACTAAATTGGAGTGGAGTCAAAAGAATCAAGATCTTCTTTTAGCAGTGCGTGCAGCTGAAAAATGGCTGCATGAAAATACTTGGACAACATCAATCTATAAATGGGATACGGAGCATTGGGGTGAAATACCGGCTGATTTTGGGCGAAAATGACCACAAAATGCACTTTTTTGTAAAACAAAAATAGCAAATATATAAAAAATTTGCATGTTTCATTTATTTTCTGTAATTTTGCACCGATTTTGAGAAATAGGGTTTGGATTTTCGCACTTCTAAACTTCTAAACTCCTAAACTCCTGAACAAATTAAAAACAATAGAAACAAAATTAATATTAATTT
>JAEIGA010000537.1_pt1 | contig 56060 bp, 54 predicted proteins | sample 9270691 | NCBI WGS metagenome assembly JAEIGA01 (sample SAMN17057246, study PRJNA624740) | gut metagenome | biome: biome; isolation source: fecal sample | host: Bos grunniens | place: China: Xizang | collected 2019 | reverse complement strand
TTAAATTGAAATAATCAATAAAATACTCTCGTAGTTTAGACAATGTATTATCATTTGTATTTTGACAAACAAATACATCTTTCATTTTTAGTGTAACACCTTCCTCCTTAAAGTGTCTTCCCCAATCATAATAAACACCATATATATCGTGCATATTAGGTATTGATACCAAACCACAATATTTAGGTTTTAACCCACGATTGTCCAACCAATTAAATATTTTAGTACTACCTTGCCCTAAAAAGGTATAACAAAAATCCATTGGGGATAAACGTTCATTAACTGGATTAACTATCTTTTTATTTAGTCCTCGGCACTTCTCAATTTGAGATACCGCATACGCTCCAAAAGGTTTAAAACATTTTTTAGTGATAAACAAATCTTTATATTTCTTTATCTCAGACATAATGGGGTGTTCAAACAAAACACAATCATTAGGAATAAATAAAGATTCTAAAACTGTTGGATTTGATGTTAACAGCAAACGTAAGAATTTGTTTAATTCAAACCACACATCATCATGCTTAGATGAAGCAACTTCCATTTGATAATCAAAACCCAAATCAATTAAATTTGTAATTGGTGTCATAAACACACCACCAGTATCAATGTCAGATGTTTCGGTTGCAAGACCATAACATTGACTACCTCTAATATATTCGTATAATAAAAGGTCTTTATCTTTAATTTCTTGAAATGATAATTTAGCCATATTATTTTAATTGTATTTTTTGCGATATTTGTGCATTCCATTCTAACATAATTTCTTCTTTAAATTTAAAATTATGAAACCAATATTGAAATGGGTAAACAAAATGCCATTTTTGGCATTTAACTTTTTCTAGTTCTTTTAAGTTATAACAACCGTACATTCTAAGAATGTATGTTTTTAATTCTGTACTATATATATTTTCTTCATCAAAGTGTTTGAATGCTTTTTTATTCCAATGATGGTTAATATATGGGTATATTTTATTTACCCACATTTTTTGCATATTACTGTTAGTTAAAAAATAAGAGAACATTGATAATTGAGCTATAGATATTTTTTTAGGCATTACTTCCAAATCTACTGCATTTGTGAACAGTGCTAAACGCATAAATCTATGAACTATTGCTTGTGTGTGTTGCATATTTTATAATTTTATTTGATAATAAAAACGTTTATTGATATAATCATCCCATAATTCTTTTAACACAACTCTATCTTTTACTGTTAATGGTATAAACTCTAAAAACATTAACATTTGATATTTATGTGTTGGAGTTTTTAAAATTTGATATAAATCAAATGTTTGATTTTTAATTATCTCAGCAATACTATTACATTTTGTTTTTATTAATATTTCATCTAATACATTGAAATATCTTAAAAACTCCTCACAAACTTTCAAATAATGCTTATAAAGGATTTCAACCATAATATAATACCCGTTAACATATTTTCTTATTGGTGTGCGATTTATATCATTATCGTAAATCACAAAATAAGATTCTATATATTGTATTCTACTAGGTGTTAAACCACGTCCATTTAATTGATGTTTGTACCATAATGGGAAATTATTATCTTGTTTTAAAGTATTAAAAAACGCATTTAATATTTGTTTTGTGTATTCCATAATGTTTTCTTATATAAAACAAAGATAACATTATTTTCTAATAAAAACATTAATTTTTATTTTAAATAATGTTAAAAAAAAGGTAGGAGATAAAATTCTTCTACCTTTTTCTATATTTTCTACCACCATTAGGTTTAGAATGTGAATGAGGTTTATGCTTGTGAGGATAAACTCTATCCATTGATTGTGGATGTCTATGTATTATCACATTTTTATGGTAATAATAAGGGTATGTTTTATATATCACATGTGGTTTTGAATAATAATATGTTGTTGTTGGATAATCATCATATACAGCACAACTATTTAATATTCCAATGATAAAAAAGACTATAAAGATAGAAATTATTGTTCTAATCATGGTATAATTTTTTTATAATTGTGTACTTTTTTGTTATTTAATTCCACCTTTGAAATTTTAACAAAATTTCCAACATTATTTTTCTTTTTTTCATTTTTTAGTTTAATATGTTTCCCCATATATTAATTTAAATGTAAAAGTTTTTTATATATTTCTATTGTTTCAGCATCACCAGTATATTTACCCAAATCATCAGAAAGTTTAACAACTTTATTAAATTCTCTTTTTTCGGTAAGTTTTGCTTCTGTTGCTTTAATAACAATATTAAGAGGTTTAGCACCTTCTACATTACAAGATAGTTTTGTTCCAATACCACAAGATGTTTGAATTCTATCTTTACAATAATTTGTAATTTTAATTGCATCATCAACATCAAGTGCATTTGAAAATATCACATTCTTTGTAATAGGGTTAATACCAAGTTCTTGATATTTAGCAATGATTTTATCAACCATTTCATAATTATCCCCACTATCAACTCTCAAGCCACTATATTCTTTTGCGAATCGTTTAGAAAAATTATTTGCAAATGGTTTCCAAGAAAGACCATCATAAAGATATGTTCCAAGGTCAGTACCATATGTTTTAGTCCATGCTTCCATAGCAAGATAATTAGCTTCAACTGGTCCGAACATGGCAGCAATACTACAAGGGAATTGGTGAGACATTGTACCACACACAAGCATATCTATATCATAATCTTTTTTGAATTTATATGCAAGATACACATTGCTAGTACCAACACATTTCCCACTATTTTCAGTAGCATATGTTTTATTAGCTTCCATTAATCCCCACAAAATATTTTCATGGTTTTCTTTTGAAAAACGTCTCCTTGTACCAAATTCACTAAAAATAACATTATTTTCAATAAGTTTTTTACCTCTTTTTAATGATTTTGTATATTCTCTCCTAGCTTCATATTTAGGTTCAATACCATTTTCCATACGATAAGTATGCACCATTTCTGAAATGGTTGCAAGAAGAGGAACTTCCCAAAATATTGTTCTATACCAAAGTCCAGTTATTTTAAGGTGGAGTTTATTTTCTTCATCTTGCCAACAATTAACTTCGTTGGGGTCAAATTTATATGATTGAAGAAATTCAAAAAACCATTCTTTAAAATAATAACATTTAGATTTAAGAAAATCTAATTCTTCTTTTGAGGGAGTAATTTGACTCATTCCTTGAATTTGTTTATTCAATTCATCAGCAAAACCTTCAGGGTACACTTCTCCATTTCTATCAAAAAATTCATAACTCACGTGCGCTCTAGGATAATTTTCAAGCACCGCCAAACAAACACTGAATGTATACAAATCAGTATCAGTAAAATTAGTAATAATTTGTTTCATTATTTTCCCAAAAAATAAAATTAATGTTTGCAAGTATCAATTCTTTCAACTAATGAGTTTGGGATTGATTCTTTATATTTGTAATAATAAAAGAAAATCATGTCAATATCTGCAAATGTTCTTATAACACTTTCATAATCATGAACACATGTTTTACCTCTATGATGTACATAAAATAAATTTTCTAATTGAGGGTCGTTGTTATCAACTGTTATTGCAAATGTTCTTTTAACACAATTTTTTATTTTAGGTGACATCGTATAACGTCTTAATTCAATAAACTCTTTATATAAAGAATCAACATTAGTACTATCAAGGTTAGAATGTGTTATTTTATATAAGGTATTTAAATCTTCATGAGGCGAATATGCACTATCTTCTTGTATCATTTGAATAATTTTTACATTATTTGTGTCATATTTTTTTATAAAAAAATCTTGTTCAAATGGTTCTTTTGTTACTGTAAATAAAATAGTTACAATCACACCTATTATGAAGCAAATCCAATATGTTAATACATTTTTTTTCATATTTATTTAAATTTTGTTACAAAGATATTAATTTTTTATTGTTAATGCAATATTTAGTAGTTAAATAATGTTAAATTTAACATAATATTATTTCTTTAAATAATTATATGTGTTTTTGTTATATTTTCTGCAAAATTAAATAAATCTTAAGACATATACAATTTTTAAGTGTTAATTTTTTTTAATAATTTATTTAAAACAATTTTTACATGATAGATTATCAACAAATTCAAATAGAATATGCTAAAAGTTTTATGGATAAAAGTAGAATTTATTTTATAGAAAAATATTTATCTACTTTCAACGCTACAGCTGGGCGTTTAACACCTTTTATGTTATTTCCAAGACAAAAAGTATTTTTAAAAAGTATTGCAGAAAACGCAGCTAGTATTGCCATTAAACACAGACAATGTGGTATTACAACTATCTCATCAGCATGGATTGCTGCTCAAATGGTTTTTGCCACACCCGAAACCCCAGAAACAATTTTATGTATTGGTGACAAATTAGATTTAGCAAACCAACTTGTAACTAAAATTAGAGAATTTCTTTTACAAGTACCTAGATGGTTTTGGGGGGATGATTATTTTTCAGTTGACCCTAAATCAGAAAAAAACAAAAAAGATATTTTCATCAAAAATAGTAAATCTGAATTAGAGTTATTTAATGGTAGTAAAGTTTACGCACGTTCAAGTGGTGAAAATGCTGCTCGTGGTATTTCTGCCGTATCAATTTTAATATTTGACGAGGCAGCCTTCATTGAAAATGGGTTAGCTGTTTACACATCTGCTGTTGCAGCATCCGCATCAAACCCTAATAGAAAATTAATCATGGTGTCAACACCTAATGGTAAAGATGAATTATATTACAACACATATCGTCAAGCATTAGCTAAAGAAAACAATTATAATGCTGTTGAATTCAAATGGTATCAAGATTTGCGTTATAATAAACATCTCCAATGGTATAAACAAGATGAAAAAAGCGGAGAAAAGGAATGGATAGTTGAAGAAGTTTTAGATGAAACTGGTACTGTTAAATATGATGAAGAAAAATGGAAAACATTAGAACAAGATGGGTGGATTGCGACATCTCCTTGGTATCAAGAAATGTGTAAGTCATTTAATAATGACCCAATGAAGATAGCTCAAGAGCTTGATGTATCATTTATGGGTTCAGCCAATAATGTTGTTGCTCCAGAATTTATTGATATGCACTCAACATTAAATGTTAGAGAACCTTTATCTGATTTAAAAGACCCTATGAATGAAGATGCATGGTTTTGGAAAGCACCTATAGAAGGACATAGATATATTTGTTCAGTAGACCCAAGTCGGGGTGTTTCAGAAGACCGTACTGCAATAGAAATTATAGACATGGACGGGGTTGACGATAATGGTCTTCCAATAATAGAACAAGTTGCCGAATATGTTGGTAGAAAATTGGGTGATGAAATTGGTGGTATGGTTTTTCAATATGCAACAATGTATAATAATGCTTATGTTGTAGCAGATGCTACTGGTGGTCAAGCCGATGCTCTTTTATTAACATTAATTAATATGGGTTATAAAAATTTATATTATGAAGATGCAACGCAAAAGACCTATACAGTACAAAATAGCACTAAAAAAAATAATTTAGATTATAGTAATAAATTACCTGGTTTTCACTTCCAAGGCAATCGTTACCCAGTTTTAGCAAATTTTGCTGGACTTGTACGTAATAATGAATTTAAAATACGTTCTGTGAGGGTGATTAATGAATTGGATACATGGATATTTAAAGGTGATACTGGACGTATGGACCATATGAATGGTTCTCATGATGATACTTTAACATCTTTAGCAATGGGATTATTTGTAATGCAATTTTCCGTTAATAAATTACAAGATATTAAAAACAAAGATGCTGCAATATTAAAGGGTTATTTAATTCAAAGTGGAAATAATGTTTATTCACGAGATAAAAAATATTTAGATATGAGACCTAAATCCGACCCAATTTATAATAGTAAATCATTAAATAATAATATTCCCAAATCATATGGAGATTTTATGTGGGTGTTTGGGAAGAAATTTTAAATGTTAAATATATTTATAATAAATAAAAATAATAGATATGGCAAAGAAAAAAGTAATTAGATTAACCGAAGGTGATTTACACAGAATTATAAAAGAATCTGTAAACAAGGTGTTAAGAGAAAATGTTGATGATTACACTAAATCTACACGTAATAGATTAGCAAACGCAAATTTAACACAATATGCTGATGGAGAATTTGGGGGTGATTACGAAATGGATGATGATTTAATGTATGATTGGGATGATATGTGTGATAAGTTATCAAAATATAAAAATCCAAGTGAAGTATTAGGTAAATTAACTCAAAGAAATCCAATTTTTAAAAAATGGTATGAAAATAACCATAAAAAACGTGAAAATGAATCATCTTGGAGACAATTTGATAGTTATAAGAATGATGTGAAAGACTTATATGATGTTGAAAAAAGTGAATCAGACTTCCCTTCAGATTTTGCATCAAATGATGGTATGTCTCGTTATGAAAAATGGTAATTTATAATATAAAAAAATATAATAGATATGACAAAGAAATCTGTAATTAGATTAATAGATAGTGATTTACACAGAATTATAAAAGAATCTGTAAACAGCATATTGAATGAAAAACTATATGGAATGAATAGATTACAAGGAGAAGAATTGTACGATAGAATTGATGAATACTTATCAAAAATTGGGGATGCTAAGGTTTGTCGTTTTTATTGCACTGATTCAATAATTAATATAGCAATGAATCAAACGTTAGGTAGAGAAGGGAAAAACAAGATTTTTAATATTATGGAAAACTTGGGATACAAATGTGTTAATGCTGGTGGTAATGGAGAATATATAATGTATGATTTTAAATTTGATTTACAAGAGAATACAAAGAAAATGACTAATAAACTAAATGAAAACCAAAGTCAACAACGAGCCAAACGTATATTAGCAAAAGCGTTAGGAGAACTTAAGGGTGTTATAATGAATTATGGAGATTTTATTAGAGACTGTTTTACTAAACAAGAAATGGATGCTTTACAAGAAACTATATATGATGCTCTTGATAAAATTGATAAAAGTTACGACTACGGTCCTTATGAAGGTGAACCATATCATTTTGGTTCTTATTAAGCAGTCATTAATCCAACTTTAATATCTATCCACTTGCTAACTATACCGATAGACATTTCAAACATATGGGCGAATCATTGAGATTCGTCCATTTTTTATTTTTATAATATAATGTTAGTTTTTTTATTTCAATATATTTATTATTAATGTAAAAAACATATATTTTATATTGTAATATTTAAAATTATGAGTAAAAAGTTAACAGTTTTTCAAAAGTTAGATAATGCAATTACAGGTAAATGGGATAATTCTTTATCTCATAGTAATTCATATGACTTTTCGTCAGCTCACGATAATGAAATTATATATAGAACTGATAATAAAGAAGATTATCTAAAAACAAAAAAAGAACTTCAACAAAATGCATATTTAAATCAACGATGGGTTAAAACAAATCAAGAGTTATCATTAAAAGCATTTTCGGGTTTAAATAATATTAAACTTATGTACCGTGATGCTGATTTAATGGATGCATTTCCTGAAATTGGAGCAGCATTAGACCTTATATCAGAAGAATCTTGCATTTGTAATAGTCAAAATAAAGTAATAAATGTTTATTCTCAATCTAACCGTATAAAAAATGTGTTAGAAGATTTATTCATTAATAGATTAGATATACAAGTTACAGCGCCCATGATTATTAGAGGTATGTGTAAGTATGGTAATCAATTTATGCTATTGAATCTTGACAATAAAAAAGGTATTATGGGTTGGAGACAACTTCCAGTTTATAATGTTGAACGTTTAGAAAATGGTATTACAAACCCTTATGGCGCAACTAATATAAGTGACAGTAATGATAATAGTGAAAGTAAAACACAATTTGTTTGGATGGGGGATAATAACACCCAAACACCTTTTAGAAATTGGCAAATTGGACATTTTAGACTGTTAACTGATTCATTATATTTACCCTACGGGATGTCGTATTTACATAAAGCTCGTAGACATTGGAGAATGTTGTCTTTAATGGAAGACATGATGCTTATTTATCGTTTAGAAAGGTCAATTGAAAGACGTGTATATAAAATATATGTTGGCGCTATTGATGATGCTGATGTACAAGCATATGTTCAAGACATTGCTAATAATTTTAAACGTACACCAATAATAGACCCATTAACGGGACAAGTAGATTTAAGGAAAAATTTATTACAAACTGATGCTGATATCTTTATACCAACAAGAGACCCAAATGCCCCAACACCAATTGATACCTTGCCAGCAGCACAAAACTTAACTGCAATGGATGATATCAAGTTTGTTCAAAATAAAGTTTTAACTGCTTTATCAATACCTAAAGCATTTTTAAATTTTGAAGAAAGTACTGGGGATGGTAAAAATTTAGCATTGATGGATATTCGTTTTACAAGACGTATCAATCGAATACAACAAGCATTTTTAATGGAATTAACTAAGATTGCTTCAATTCATCTTTATATCTTAGGGTTTTATGATGATTTAACCAATTTTTCATTAACAATGAATAATCCATCCACACAAGCCGAACAATTAGAAATTGAAAATATACAAAAGAAAATTAGTGCAGTACGTGATGCAGTTGCAGACCCTGGAAATGGTATACCTATGATGTCTTTATCAAGAGCATTACGAGAAATATTAAAATGGAGTGATAAAGAAATACAAGAAAATCTTGAAGAAATACGTCTTGAAAAGGCTCTCGCTGCTGAACTTGAGAAAACAACCCAAATTATTAAGAAAACTGGTTTGTTCGATAATGTTGATAGAATTTATGGTGAACCAGGAGCAACATATCAAGAAGAACAAAACCCTAATAATGGGGGAGATGACATGTTAGGTGGCGGTGGTGGCGCACCAAGTGGAGGATTAGGTGATTTCGGTCCTCCCCCTTCAGATGAACTTGGTGGTGAAATAGATGAAATGGGTAATATGGGTGTCGATGAAAATGGTACTGTAGACGGTAATGAAAGTGAAATACCTAACCCTAATGATAACCAAGGTGAAGAAGAAATTCCTATGGAATCTAAAAATAAAAAGAAAACATTGATAACTGAATCTATTGAAAAAAAGAAAGAAATTAGTTTTAATAGAGTTCCCATTATAGATAAAACATTTTTAATAAATGAAGAACTTGATAGATTAATGAAATCATTAGATGAAATTAAACAATAAATATTATATTAATAAAGGATTGGGCTAAAAACTCAATCCTTTTTTTTATATTTAATGTATTTATTATAAAATATATTTCAATGGAAAATACTAATAAATATATACTTCAGTGGCGAGATTTAATGCTAAACGCTGCAAAAGCTTTAGAAGGTAAAAGATTTGAAGAATATGAATCTTTAATTTCTCAAGCAGACCAAGCATATGAATTATATAAACAAGATAGTGCATTAACTTATGAATGTACTAATTTTGGTATGTCTAATCATATTATTGAAAATGCTTTACCCTCTTTATTTAAAAAGAAGCCAAAAGCAGTAAAGGAAATTATAACACTCATTAAAGAAGATAAAAATTTACATACTCAATTTAATTTTTTTAATGCGTTGTCTAAATGTAAAAATACTTTAGATGTAACATCTTTTATTAAAGAGTCACTAGAGTTAATGAAAAAAGATTTAAATGTAAAAACTATTAATGAAAGTAATAAAAAATTAGCTCATATAATAACTAAATATGACATTAAACCCTCAAAGGCTTTAACTGAAAATGAATTAAATTTTTATTCTTCATGTGATTTTCTTTTTAAACATAAACGTAATTTATCTAATTTAGTAGAAATTAATGAAAATTTAAATATAATATCAGATTTCACTAAACAAAATTTAATTACTGAAACTAAAGAAAAAAATGATTTCTTTTCTTTAATTGAAAATTTTGAAAAGAAATATAATAATCTTTTAAATGAAGAAGAAAAAAGCTTTGTAAAAGAAATAATGGATTGGAAAAAGCCAAATGCATTACAAAACAAAGAGAAACTTTTTAACAACATTAAAGAAGATTGTTTAAATTTAATATCTCATTTGTCTGAAAATGCAAGTGATGATGAAGTAGAAGGGTTAAATGCAATTAAAGAACAATTAAACAATAAAGTTTTTTGTGAAGAAACATTGGTGACTGATATTGCACGTTTGTTGGAAATAAGAGATGTTTTAAAAAGTTAAAAAAAATAATGAATAACATATATACACAACAAGATTGGGAAAGAGATGGGTCATTAAAAGTACAAGTTGGACAATGTATTGATGATACTGTATTTGAAAATTTGTTAAATGCTGTTCCACCCACAACATATAAAAGTTATTGCTTTCAACCTGGAGAAGCATGGTCACATTATAAAGGTTATCCTCTTTATTTGACTTTTGTCAAAGCAAATGAAGGGTGGATGTATAAAGGTTTATGCTTTAAAGGACAAAATAAACCTATACAAGAAAGCAAAGATTTTAATGGGAAAATAAGATTAACTGAATCTGAATTACATAATTTAATTAAAGAATCAGTAAATCATATATTAAAAGAAGAGTTTTATACAAAACATCAAAATCCATATGATGATACTAAAAAAGGAAATGGACAAACTAAACCATTAAAAGATAATATATACCTTGATTCTGTTAGAGCACGTATTGGTAATATATTACAATCAATAAATAATAATAACATTGAAGCAGCTAAAAAACAATTATTAAGATTGTATAAATTAGTTGATGCGATGATAAATCAAGCTTAAACATATTTTTATGCCGACACATAAAGTAAAAAATGGATATAAATGGGGGAAAAGTGGTAAAGTATATCCTACTAAAAAACAAGCCGATAAACAAGGGCAAGCTATATATGCTAATGGGTGGAAAGAGAAAAAAAATATTCATGAAGCATTTTCTCCTTACAAACTTTTATTAATAGGGATTATTAGAAAAACCCATGATGAACTTTGTAATAAAGGTTATGATGAAAATATAATTAATAATTATATTAATGATAATAACATACAAATAATTAAAGGAGATAATAATTTCATTTTTTATTTTAACAATAACCCTATTTTTGAAATTGATTCAACATTTGATTTAGATGATATGTTAACACAAGCTTCTAATGAATTAATAAAATGGTTTAGTGAAAATAAAAAAACAAATGAATGTAAAAAAATGAACATTAACGAAATTGGTGATACACCTAAAGGACAATATGCAATGGGTGCTGTGGCTGGAAGAAAGTTGATGAGAGACTTAAAATGGCGTAGAGGTGTACAACCTGAAACAGATAAAGAACATACTAATATAGTAAAAAAATCAATTAATAAGCAAGCTGAAAAAGGTTATCCTAAAGAAATGAAAGACGAATATATGAAAGGTGTTAAATACGGTAATGAAAAAGCAATGTACGAAAATAAGGAAAAAACTTTTGTCAAATTAACTGAAAGTGAATTACATGCTATTATTAATGAAAGTGTGCGACAAATATTATCAGAATTAGATTGGAGAACTTATGCTTCTGCTGAAGCTAAAGCAGCTAATAAAAGAGATAATGCATTATCTTATCCAGAAGAACGTTTATATGATAACCAAAAAAGAAAGTTTGAAAGAGCTAAGTTGGATAGACAAAGAAAAATGTATGATGGGATAGATGATACTAATTATGAAAAACCACAAATATATCCCGATTCTGAAATAGAAAATTCTAATGGCACAAAAACTTTTAACCGTTTAGGTTATAATCAAGTAAATGGTAAAGTACGTAAATTATCACAAGATAAACAAATTAGAGGTGCTGCAAATATAGCTCGTTTTAAACGTGGAGAACAAGAATACCGTCAAAAAGGTAACGGAACAAATGGTTGGATGGATAAAATTAATTGATTTTTAACCTTGTCTAAATTATTTTTTCATATATATTTTATATAAAAAATATGAAAAAATTGAATAGACAATATGATGTTGATATTAATGATAATTTTGAAATTTATTGCGGTACAATAAATAAAAATAATCCAAAAGTAATATTTTTATCTTGCAAAACAAGAGTTAAACCTAATGACGAAAATGATTATCATAAAATTTTAGATGATATTTTTAATAAATTAAAATATGATATGAAACATAATTTATTATCATCTGATTTATTTGAAAGTAAATTTATTTTAGATTATGATATTGCAACTAATTTATTAGTTAATCAACAAAAAATATTAACATTTGATATTTTTTTGAAACAAAAAACTAAATGTAAATTACTTAAAGATATTATTAAAGATATTGAATGTAATTTCAAACCTATTTTTAATGACTTTACTAAAAATTTTAACAAAAATAATTTTTCCATATCTAAAACTAAGCATTAATTGCTTAGTTTTTTTTATGTTATGTTAATATTTATTATTAAAAACTTATTTATGGATAAAACTGATTTAAAAGAGATAAAAAAAGGTTCAGAAGGAAAAGGACTCCTTATTGAACAAGATGGTTATATCTCAATGTCAGAAGGTAATAATAAAATTATAAAAGAATCAATTAATAATACTGATGGTTGGCATTGCCCACATCCTTTTATTGTTGATGCTGTTTTTCAAAAATATGGTATAAAAAATGCTAATGGTAGAATTTATCCTGAAGCAATTTTAAAAAAACAAGTTGAAATTTATCAAGAAAGAATAAGAGAAAAAAGAGCTTTAGGTGAATGCAACCACCCACAAGATTCAACAATTGACTTAGGTCGTATTTCACATAATATTATTGAATTACATTGGGAAGGTAGAACGCTTGTCGGAAAACTTGAATTAAATGTAACACAAGGTTTTGTAAAGCATGGTATTGCATCATCATTAGGTGATACTGTAGCCAATTTATTATTAAATGGTTATAAAATTGGTGTATCATCAAGAGGCGTTGGTTCTGTTGAACAAAAATTAGGACAATATATTGTTGGTGATGATTTTGAATTAATTTGTTGGGATATAGTAGAATCACCCTCAACTCCAAATGCTTATATTGGTTTTAGTAGAGAAGAATTACAACCTTATTTAGAATCAAAAGATTATTCAAGCAACAATGTTATAATTGAAAAAATTAACAAATTAAAATCAATTTTGGGTCAATAATTACTACCTAAGATATATTTATATATAAAAGAATAAATATATAATAGATATGCCTAAAAAATATAGTAAAGAAGAATATCAAAAAAATTTTGTTAATTTTTACCCCACATTAGAATTATTAAGTGAATATAATGGTGATAAAAAATATATCACAGTTAGATGTAAAATCCATGATTATATTTTTAACACAAAACCTAACTGGTTAAAACAAGGGCAAGGTTGTCAAAAATGTTATGATGATAGGCGTGGAAATTCTTTAAGAAAAACAACTAAAGAATTTATTGAAGATGCAAAAAAAATTCATGGTGAAAAATATGATTATTCAAAAGTTGAATATAAGGGGAATAAAATAAAAGTTTGTATAATATGTTATGAGCATGGCGAATTCTGGCAAACACCTAATAAACACCTTTCTTCAAAAGAAGGGTGTCCAAAATGCGGTGATATACTTAATGGTTTTAAAAAAAGATTAGGTATAACAGAATTCATAAAACGTGCAAAATATGTTCATGGTGATAAATATGATTATTCAAAAGTTGAATATGTGACTTCTGAAACCAAAGTGCAAATTATATGCCCAAAGCACGGTGAATTTTGGCAAACACCATATTGTCATTTAAATGGTCGTGGTTGTCCAATTTGTAATGAAAGTCATTTAGAAAGAGCAATGAAAAATATTTTATTAGAAAATAACATTGAATTTGAACAACAAAAGAAATTTGAATGGTTAGGAAGACAAACATTAGATTTTTATTTACCTCAATATAATATAGGAATTGAATGTCAAGGTGGGCAACATTTTCAAGCTGTTGAGCATTTTGGTGGTGAAAAAGAATTTAAAAAAACATTACGTAGAGATAAAATAAAAAAAAATAAATGTGATGTTAATCAATTAAATTTATATTATGTTGTTGATGATATTAATATGATTAATTTAAAAGGTTTTGCATTAAAAAAATTGTATAATAATTTGTTATATGATTTAAACAACATTAATGAGAAAATTGACAAAATAAAAAGTATTTTAGGTTAATCATTTATATTATTATAAAATAAAAATATTTTTTTTTATATTTTTTAACATTTTTTTAAAAGAAGATAATATTTATATAAAAAATAAAAATAATAAATTCATTTGATAATGAAAGAGATTAGAAGCAATTTTGTAAAAGAATCTTTATTGGATTACGAAACTCTTGCTAATACTTTAAAAGAAAATACATCTGTAGCTGTTCGTGATTTACTTAACGAAGCAGTTAGAGAAACATATAGTAAAATTCTCACTGAAGAAGATGAGAATGACTATGAAGTAGAAGAAGTGGATGATACACAATCTGAAGAAACAAATGATGCCGAAACTACTGAAAATGTTGAAACTAATGATGAAGAATCAATAGAAGACGAAAACATTGAAGTTGAAGACGAAAGTGAAGAATCTACTGAAGAAGGAGAAGAAGAAAACTTACCTTCAACAGTCGATGCAGATTCAGAAAATAACGATGAATGGGCTGAATTTGAAAAATATAAATCTGAAGACAATGTGTATAACTTCTTAGGAGCGAATGACGAGGAAATCGTAAAAGTGTACAAACTCTTAAAAGACGAAGACCAAGTACATGTAAATGTCGATAAAGACAGTAAAAAGGTTGAATTAAAAGATAATGAAACTGGTGCTGAATATTTACTCGATTTAGGGTCATTTGGTGGTTCAACGTCTGAACAAGAGAATGACATTGATTTTAGTAATACTGAAGCTGACAGTGATATGGAAATGGAAAATAATATGAACGAATCTAAATTATTTGAATTAGTTTTAAATGAATATGACTCACATGTTGGTTATACAGATAATTACCAAAAGAAAGATGTCATGACAACACCTAGTAATAAAGAAACTGGGAAAAACGTAAATGATTGGGATGCTGGTGTACCTAAAGGCTCTGAAAAACCTTGGGCTAAGAAAGGTGACAACGCCCCATTCGAAACAAAGGTTAACGAAGAAGATGCTGAAAATATGGAAGAAACACCAGTAGAAGAAGCAACTAACGTAGGTGGCTTCGTACAACAAAATAGCACTTCTAAATCACATATCCCTAATTCTAATGGTCGTAAAGCTCGTAACTCAAGTGTGGCTGGCGTGAAAACTAAAGGCACAACTGAACCTCGTTACGCAAATGCAACCAATGAAAGCAAAATGGTGAAAAAAGTTAATCAAATTCTTAAAGAAAATGAAGAACTTAAAAAAGCGTTAGCCAATTTTAAAACAGTTTTAGAAGAAGCTGCCGTTACTAATGTAAACCTTGGACAAATTATTAAATTAATCTCTGAAAATACAACTACTAGAGATGAAAAACAAGAAATTATAAGCAGATTCGGTAAAGAGGCTAAAACTATTGAACAATCAAAACAATTATATGAAACTATTTCAAGAGAATTGAAGAAAAATAATACTATGAGTATTAATGAAGATAAACAATTTACTACAAATAGTTCCAAAATGATAAATGAAACACAAATCTATCAATCACAAGATTTAATGGAATCTCTTGATTTAATGCATAGAATTTGTAAAAAGTAATTAAAATAAGAAAAAAAGTTTTTATATAATAATGAGAGAATTTTTAACAAGCGGACAAGTTGGTAATATCGAACTTAACGCACAAAAGAAAATCCGTGAAGACATCCAAAACCGTTGGGAATCACTCGGTTTTACTGAAGGTCTTGAAGGTAACATTAAAGAAAATATTGCAACACTTTATGAAAACCAAGCTAAATATTTGATTGAAGCAACTAGCTCTGAAAATAGCGGTTCTTTCGAAACTGTTGTTTTCCCTATCATCAGACGTGTATTCAGCAAATTACTTGCTAATGATATCGTTTCTGTACAAGCTATGAACCTCCCTGTAGGTAAATTGTTCTTCATCCTCCCTGTAACTTCTGAAAGAGAATGGACAGGTTTGAACGAAGATGGTTCACTCAAAGAAGGTGAAGTTGCTACTGGTACTCATAAAGGTCTTATGGGCTACAACCGCGTTAACAAAAATAATAATGGTGAAATAGAACCTCGTTACTATCTTCCTGATGATGTAATCAATGGTACACCTGAAATTGTTAACTACTTTGAAAAAAGTTTATATGATTTGTTCTACAACGACTTCTTGTTTGACAACTCAAAAGGTAAAGTAACCATTAAAGTAGGTAACGCTACTGTTTCTCAATTATCTCCTATGGGTATGGTTGAATTCAAAGGCGCTAACCTCGGTGAATATAAAACAAATAGCCTCGATGGTACTATCCGTAACATGGTATTGGCAGTAAATGGTTTCGCTTCTTTCAACGCTAGCAAATTGACTGGTCCTGACGGTAACGAAATGGATACAGAAGCTTTCTTGGCATCTTTGAAAGTTGTAGCTAAAACTGACATCGTTGCTAAAAGAATCAATGATGACACTGTAACAGCTACTGGCTTCAAAGCTGGTGAAAACGTTCCTTTCCGTGTTGTAACACAAAAATATGGTAAAGGTATCGTAGAATATAGCAATCCTTGCGATGCACAAGGTGTTATGTACATCGAAGTTGACCTCGCTAAACCTGTACGCGAACAAAGTGCTACAATTGATGGTTATATCGGTGTTGCTGCTGAATCTTTAGCTGAAGTAACTAAAGCTGATGACTTGTTCATGATTGCTTGGTCACAATATGATTCACTTGAACTCGAAACTGAAATTGGCGAAGTTTCTTTCAAACTTGACTCAGTAACAGTTTCTACAGAAGAAAGAAAATTACGTGCAACTTGGTCTCCTGAACTTGCTCAAGATGTTTCTGCATTCCACAATATTGATGCTGAAGCTGAATTAACAGCAATTCTTTCTGAACAAATTGCTGCCGAAATTGACCGTGAAATTCTTCGTGACCTTCGTAAAGGTGCGCCTTGGCAAGCACGTTGGGATGTAAACGGTTGGAGACGTATGGCTGCTTTCTCAACAAACTACACTCAAAAAGATTGGAATCAAGAATTGTTCACAAAGATTAACCAAATTGCAGCTCAAATCCACAAATCAACTCTCCGTGGTTCAGCTAACTTTATCGTAGTTTCTTCTGAAATTTCTGCATTGTTCGATAACTTGGAATACTTCCATGTTTCTGATGCTTCTGCTGAACAAGACCAATACAATATGGGTATTGAAAAAATTGGTTCATTGAGCGCTCGTTATCAAGTATATCGCGACCCTTATGCACCTCACTGGTCAATTATCATCGGTCACAAAGGTAAGAGCTTGTTAGATACAGGTTACATCTATGCTCCTTATGTTCCTATGCAATTAACACCCATAATGTATAACCCATTCAACTTTGCCCCAATTAAAGGTATAATGACGAGATATGCGAAGAAGATGGTTAACAACCGTTTCTATGGTCATATTCGTGTTGATGGTTTGACTCATTGGGATATCAATGAATTACGTTAATATAACTACTTGATTTTAAATAGTTTATAAAAAATAAAGGTGAGAGGTGATTTTCTTCTCACCTTTATTTTTATTCTTAAAAACTAAACCCTTTTAATTTCATATCTCTTTTACGTGTATTTTTTACATAAAAAATTGTTATATAAAATAATTATTTATATATTTGTATTGTTAAAAAAAATATATTATGTTATGAATAATGTTAATACAATTGAATTAATACAAGATTATACAATTAATAATTTTGGTATTGAAGGTTTGTGTAAAAAATATAAAATAGGCAAATTAAAAGTTAAATCTATTTTACAAACAAATGGGGTAGAGTTGAAGAAGAAAGGTAAACAACCCTTAGATAAAAATGATTTTGTTGTAAAAGATTTTCATATTAAAAAATATAATGAAGAAGAAGGTTTCTATTATATTGCTGTTGATAAAAATAATGGAACACAATATAATGATTATATGAATGAAGGTGGATGTTTAACAACACATATTAAAGAAAAATATAACATTGAAATTCCTACTTTATATGATAGAAGGTTATATTATATGAAAACAGGAAATTATTGGTGGGAACAATGGTTTGATATTGTTAAAATGAAGAAAAAAGATGTTATTAAGTGTCCTTATTGTCAATGGGAAAGTATTGATATTAGAAATAAAAGTGGTGCATACACAACACATATTTTATCACATAATATAACAATTAAAGAACATTTGTTAAAATACCCCAATGATGAAATTTATTTTAAAAAACAAGTTAAAATTATTGAAAAGGAAAACATAATGCATGATGAAAAAAATTATGTTATTTGCCCTATATGTAATAAAAAAATGTCTAAAATAACCTATTCTCATTTACGAAATAATCACAATATGGGTATGAAAGAATTTAAAAAAACATATCCATATGTAAATATTATGTCTGAGTGTATGATAGAACAAATACAAGAAGAACAAAAAAAATCTAATTTAGTTGTTTCTAAAAAAAGATTCATATCAAAATATGAACGAGAAATACAAGGATTTTTAAATGATAATAATATTGACTTTGCGCCTAATAGACAAATATTAATTGGGAAAGAAATTGATATACTAATTGAATCTAAACATTTAGGCATTGAATTTGATGTCTTAAAATGGCATACAGAGTGGTTTGGGAGAAAAGATAGGAATTATCATTGTAATAAAACAAATCGTTGTAATGAAAATGGTTATGGTTTAATTCATATTTTTGAAGATGAATATGTGAACAAGAAAGAAATTGTTTTTAACAAATTAAAACATATTTTAAAATTAAATTATAATCTTCCTAAAATTGGTGGACGAAAAATTGTTGTGAAAGAAATATATAAATATGATGCACAAATGTTTTTAGAACAATACCATATTCAAGGTTTCGTTTCTTCTACAGTTTATTTAGGTGGGTTTTATGGAGAAGAATTAGTCGCTGTAATGACATTCAAACATGGAAATGTAACAAACCCTAATTGGGAATTAACTAGATTTGCAACTAAATCATCATATTATTATCAAGGTGTTGCAAGTAAAATATTTAAGTATTTTGTGAAGAATTATAACCCCAATTTTATAGTTTCTTTTGCAGATAGAAGGTGGACACCTTGGCAAGACAATAATTTATATGTTAAATTAGGATTTGAATTAGAAGCAATAAATAAACCAGATTATAAATATTATAACCCACAAGTTGATAGATATAAACGTGTACATAAAATGGCATTTAATAAAAAATCTTTAAATAAGAAATATGGTTTTCCAATGACAATGACAGAGACTGAAATGGCAAAAGAATTAGGTTATGATAGAATATGGGATTGTGGGTTATTTAAATTTGTATGGTATAAAAAAGAAGATTAAACTCTTCTTTTTTTTGTTTTTCAATATAATTTTTTGTATATTTATATCATAGGTCATAAAGGTAAATGTTATGAAGAAAAGTGAACTAAATTTAAATGTAATAATAGATGAATATAAAAAATGTGGTAATTTGCATAAAGTTGCTCAAAAATTTAACACAAGTCATATAAGATTGTCCAAGTTATTAAAAGAAAATAATATTGAAATAAATAATATTGGTAAAAAGAAAGAATTTACAGAACATATAATCTCATCAATGATAAGTGATTATTTAGACAAACACATGACAATGGAACAAATCTCCAAAAAATATTCAATACGAATAAAGAGATTAAGAAGTATTTTCAAAGAAAGGGATGTTGTTATTTCTAAGTGGAATGGACATGTTAAAAAAGAAAAAATAAAACCCTTAACTTGTAAAGAAAAAAAAATCAAACCATTTAAACAGTGCCCTTATTGTCAATGGAAAACATATGATATTGATAATAAATCTTATGCTTTCCAAAAGCATATTTTAAAAAAACATAATATTACATTTAAAGAACATTTAATTAATTTTCCAGAAGATGAAAAATATTTTTTAAATTTAATAAAAAAAGAAAAAAAGGTTATTTGTAAGATATGTGGTAAAAAATTAAATTTAATTGATAATCGTCATTTATCAACTCATGGCATTACTAAATTAGATTATATATTAAAATATGATAATACATCATTAATTTCTCAAGAAACTAAAAATAAACTACGTACATGTATCAATAAAATGCATGAAAACATAACTTGGGAAAGAAAATCTTCACATTATGAAAAAGAAATTAAAGAGATTTTAATATCTAATAACATTATTCCAATAGAACATGATAGAGATATTTTAAAAGGATTAGAAATTGATTTATTAGCTAATAATATTGGTATTGAATTCAATGGAAATATGTTTCATACTGAATGGTTTGGTAAAAAAGATAGATATTATCATTTAAATAAAACTTTAAAATGTTATGAAAATAACATTAAATTATTACAAATATTTGAAGATGAATATATTGAACATAAAGATATTGTAATTAATAAAATTTTACATATTATGGATGTAAATATTAATTTACCTAAAATAATGGGTAGGAAATGTAACATTGAAATAATAGATAATAATGTATCAATGCATTTTTTAAACTCATTTCACATACAAGGATATACACCTTCTACATTGCATTTAGGTGCTTCTTATGAAGATAAATTAATTGCTGTGATGTCTTTTAAACAAGAAACAAAAGATTCTAACAAATGGGAATTGACGAGGTTTGCAAGTGATTATCATTTCATATGTCAAGGAGTTGGTGGAAAGTTGTTTAATTGGTTTATTAAGAACTATAACCCATTAAAAATTAAGTCCTTTGCTGATAGAAGATGGACTTTAGATAAGAATAATAACCTATATACTAAATTAGGATTTGAGTTAGAAAAAGAATTAAAACCTGATTACAAATATTATAACCCCAAAGTTGATAAATACAAAAGATTTCATAAATTTGGTTTTAGAAAACAAATTCTTAGTAAAAAATATAATCTTCCATTATCTATGACCGAAACTGAAATGATAAAAGAATTAGGATATGATAGAATATGGGATTGTGGATTATTTAAATATATATGGTATAAAAAGAAATAGAGGACTTTTTTAGTCCTCTATTTCTTATATATAAATATATTAATTTCCAGTTGAACCAAATCCATTAGCACCTCTTACAGTATCAGATAATTCTTCAACTTCTTTAATTTTGACATTAGGATAATTAAACATAACAATTTGAGCTATTTTATCACCAACTTTATATGGTGCAAATTCTAATTTTTTTGCTCTTTCTTTATATTCTTCTTTAATTTTTTTATAATTAAAAACAGCACATTCTGTGGCATCTTGTAATGAAATTGTATTATCGTTTTGGATAACATTTGAAAATGTCTCTAAATAGCTTTTAAGAGCATTTAATTCAGACATAGTTTCTATTGAGTCTCTATTTTTCATACATACTAATACTTCGCCTCTATATATTGCAGTATCTACAATACCCACATGATTACAAAGATATGCATCAGTTTTTCTATTTGAACTTCTCATAAATACATATTGCCCTACATTGAAATCACTTTCAAAAGAAAGACCAGTATGGTAAATATACATATCATTTTTTTCATCATATTCCACTTCAGTAACCTTTAAATCCATACCAACATCACCTTCATGTGCATAAGTAGGTATTTCAGCATTAGGGTGTACTTTTTTTACTAAAATCTCAATTTCTTTATTTTCCATATTATTTTATTTTTTTAATTTTCATGTTAGTTAAATCATTTGCGGTTCTAATAATTGTTGCCATTGGTGAGCAATAGAATTTTTTATAATCATCTTCGTTATCACCATCAAGAATAGTCATTGCTTCAATTTCTTCATCAGTAAGTGGAATATTAAATTTTTGACACATAGCAACTGAACGCAACCCCATTCTCATAGCATATGGGAAAGAAGCATAAGAAAAGCTATTATCTTTTTCATTTTTCTTAAACATCAATGCTTTTGAAATTTGACTTAAAAGACATACTTTAATTAAACTTTCTAAGTTTATTTCTTCTTCAGAAATTTCATGTATTTTGACAGCTAATGGTGTTAAAATTCTTAAGACAACGTGTAGTAAAGTACCCTCACCACTTACACTAATAAAATTATTATTACTATAAGTTGCATTAATTAATTCATTTTTGAGATTATTTTCAATTTCAGTTGTTTCAATACCAAGTTTTTGTAATTTGTTAATGAATAGACTGTAATTTTTTTCTCTTTGTTCAACAATAATTTCCATATATTTATTTTTTTTTTGTTTAAGTACTGCAAATATACAATAATTCTGGAATAAAAACAAAAAAAAAGATTAAGGATTTCTCCTTAATCTTCTTTCATAATTTCCAAATATTTTTCAACTCTTTGTTTACAAACAGTTTCAATTGAATATTTGTCTTTAACAGTATTATGTAAATTGGTTTTGAGTTTTTCAAGCATTTCTCTATCATTAACAAGTTTGGTTATGTATTTTGCCCATTGTTTATGATTTTTTGAACTATCAACTAATAGTGCATTGCCATTTTCATTAATTTCCCCATATTTTTCAATCATTGGAACAAGGTCAAGAGTATATGGTCCGAAGTTTTGTGCAATAATAGCTTTGTTAAAGAAACCAGCTTCAATTACCTTTAATTGTGATTTCATTTGGTTGAATTTGTTTTCTTTCAATGGTACTAATAACACATCAATTTCGTTATAATGAGTTGCATATTCACTAATATCTTTAGTCCATATTCTACGATATGATTCATTTAAATTGGGATATTGTATTTGTGGTATAAATTGATGTAAAAATTGTTTATGGTTTTCAGAAACAATTTTAAAATTATTAGTGATAATTTTTTCATATGTATACCATACACTTTCTTGTGGTGTAATTGGTCTTTGAGTGAATTCTTTAGTATCGTTGTTATATATAGTCAATGAGCCGTTAGTATCAAATCCACATAACACAAATTGTATTTTATTTAAAATGTCTTGAGATAAAGAAGCTGTCATCCCTTGTAGCAATTCAATATCTTTTAAATGTGAAGACCCACAAATAATACCAAATCTAAGCCTATCAGATGTTGTTGGTTTAGGTATATATTGTTCTTCAGATTGGTCTATAGCATTTGGAAAAACAAGCACATTAGGGTTTATTTTTAGTATTTCTTTTTTAAAAATCTCAGTTGTTGTTGAAGCATAATCAGCCATTTTAAGGTGTTTAATAATTGGTTCTTTCCAATTTTGATAGCGTGCTGTTATTGACATAGGATGGTCATTACCTAAATCCCAAAAATCATCAACATCCACAATTAATTTACAACCTAAAAATTGGATTAGTGATGCTATTTTTCCCTCATTATCAAGTTGTTTATGTATATGTACTATATCATATTGTTTAAAGAAATCCTCTAAATTAACATTCTGGGGTATTGAATACATAATATCAATATCAAACAAATCAGAGTAATGTTCAGCAATATATTGATGAGGTTTTAAAGACCTAAAGTACCCTACGCCATGTTTATCGCTAGGTATAACTAATATTTTAATTTTTTTATTCATGTTAAATAATAATATTAATTTTATATATAAAAATATATAATTAATAAATAAAAAAACAAGTATTTAATATTTTAATTAATAATAATATTATATTATATATAATCTTGTTTTATATAATATATTATATATAATTTATATATATTAATAATAATTTAAAAATATAAATAATATATAAATACTATAAAAAAATATGTTAGAAAATGAATTAACCATAGTAATTTCATCTAAGTCTCCTATTGGCGAAAATCGTTTACTTATAGATAACATTGTAGCGACTTGTGAAGCTAAAGTTGCTATTAATTATATCGTTAATGATGGTTCGGTGTCATTATCAAAAGTCTATTCAGATGCTTTAAAAGAAGCGAAGACAAATATTGTAATTTTCATGCATGATGATATTGAATTTTTAAGAAACAAATGGGGAGCACAAATACTTCGTATGTTTAATGAGCACCAAGACTATGGTATTATTGGTATTGCTGGTTCAGCAGAATTTGATGAAAATGCTGCATGGTGGAATTATGAAAAAATATATGGCCAAGTTTTACATAGAAATGAAGGTAAAAGTTGGTTAACAACATTTTCACCTCTATTGAAAACAGATTTAGAAGAAGTATGTGTCATTGATGGGTTATTTATGGCTGTGCATAAACAACGTATTAGCAAAGGTTTTGATGAGTCTTTAGATGGGTTTAATATGTATGATATTGATTTTTGTTTAAATAATTTTTTAGATGGTAAGACTAAAATAGGTGTGACTACTCATATTAGAATAGCCCATAATTCAATTGGGGAAGTGACTGAAAATTGGTATTTAAATAAAATAAAAATAAATGATAAATATGGTAAAAATTATCCAATAAGAATTAATAAATAAAAAAATTATGAAAAAAAAAGATATTAACCAAATGAGTTTGAAAGAACTATATGATTTAAAAGTTATATTAGTTAATTTGAGAGATGATTATTTTAATGAGTTGTCTGGTTATGATTCAAGATATTTGTTAGATGAAAGACATTTGACACCTCATTTAAGAAAAATTATTGAAAAAAAGAAAAATGTTGATTCTTTAATAGGTAAAATTAAAGAGAAAATGGAAGAAATAATTTATGAGGAATTTATTAAATAGTTTAAAGAAATTAATAACCAATTTTATATTTTCAATTCCTTTTTGTATGAAGGCTATTGAAAAAGAAATAATTAGTAATGAAGATGTGGTTAATAAAGAAATCACTCAAAGTAATTTAGGTGGTGATTTATTAAGGGGTGAAGTAACACAAGAGGTTGAAGAATTGAGGCATTCTAATTATCATGTTTATAGGGAATCTAACAAATATAGATATGTTGGTGATGGTTGTGCGGTGAAAAAAGAAGATAATAAGGAAGAGGGTGTTATTAAATTTTCACAGCCAAATAAGGAATTTTGTCAAAGTGTATTGGAAGGGATGAACAGTTTAGATACATTTGTTGCAACAAAAAATAGTTTAACATGTGGTTATAATGATATTCCTAAATTTAAAATTGAAAATTACGTATTGTATGTTAATGTTGAAATTAAAAATTCATTGTGTAAGATAGATTTAATATTTGATAAAAATTTTGATAAAACAAGACCCCAAACTAAGATGTTTCTTAATAATTTAAGAAATTTAAATAGCGAAATAACATCAAGATATTGTGATTTATATTCTAATTTAAATTCAATATTTTTTACTACTTATAAGGCTAGTGGGGAAGATGATATGGTACGCTATTCATTTCACGACCTTCAATATCAAAAATTCATAGAAAATGAAAATGAGATTGTTATAACTTTTTTGTCAATAACTTATGAGCGTGAAGATTTGATGGATAAATATTTTTCGGAAAGTATGGCTAAAAAATATCAAGAGAAAGCTCCTAAAAATAACACTAAGATGAAGATTTTTTAAATTACCCCTATTGTTTTTATATAATTAAATTATATATTTTATTTACAAATAATTTTTTTATGAAAATAGGTATTGAGATTAATACAGTTATTCGTGATATTAATAGTCAAATTTTAAAATATTATGTTAAAGACATTGATAAACATTTTGATGATACTTTAATAGATTTAAAAAAAATAAGTATTATTGATGATTTGAAGTTCCCCTCAAAAAAAGCTAAAGAAGATTTTTTATATGTAGATTATCCATTTGAAATTTTTGGTTGCGCTAACACAAGTCATAGAAATATTAGCACAATGTTTAATAAATGGATGGATGAATTGGATAATGAGCATACTAAGTATGAGGTGTCTTTATTTTCTTTAAAAGAAAATGCCTTAACAATTCAATCTTCATTTCATTTTTTAAGTAAAATTGGAAGTCGTGTAAGAAGTGTTTTTTTTCCTAAAGATGGGAAAGATATGTGGGAAAAATTTGATTTAATTATTACGACAAATGAAAGAATTGTTAATAATAAACCAGATGGGAAGATTGTTATATTAATTCAAACAAGTGATAACAAACATTTATTTAAAAAATCAGATTTTGTTTATGCATCATTTTATGATTTTTTACTTGATAAAACTTGTTTAAAAAGAGCTATTAAAATGAAAAACAATATTTCTTGGTTTAGAAAAATTAAAAATATTTTTAAAAAATAGTATTATTAAATGGAAGAAAAAAATTTCGTGTTAGATTTGGAACGTATTTTTCAATTTGTGTTTGAAAGTGATAATGATAAAAATGTTGATTCAGAATTAACAGAGTTATATGTCATGGATGATGAAACCAATCAATTATCATTATCATCTAAACAAATTAGAGAGATGAAAAGTGGTGAAATTAACAATAAACAAACCATTCGTTATGATATGGTAAAATTTTTGTTAACTAGCTTATTAAGTATGAGTGAAGAAGAAGTCACCGTGGGTGAAACAATAATGCTCAACACTATGTTTAGAGAAGGTATAATTAAAGAAGTAATTGAAGATAAAGATGGTGAATGAAAAAGATAATTTAGCAATTGAACGAATCCAAGAAGAAATAAACAAAATTGACAAGAATGAAAATAATGTTTATTTTTATGTTATGGATACAGCTGGTACACCAAGTGGTTCGTTATCTTACATATATAAGTTAGCTCTTCTTTTAAAAGAAGAAGGGTATAATGTATCAATGCTATATCAAAAAGGTCAAGAAGAGTTTGTTGGTGTTGGTGAATGGATGGGTGAGACATATGCTTCTTTACCTCATTATGATATTAGCGATGAAGAAATTAGTGTATCACCTAGTGATATTTTGTTTATACCAGAATTGTTCACTAATGTAATGATTCAAACGAAAAAGTTACCATGTAAGCGTATTGGTATTATGCAAAATTTTGATTATTTGTTAGAGCAAATGCCAGTTTCAGCTCAATGGGGTGATTTAGGTATGATGGAAGCTATTACAAATACTGATATGAATGGTGAATTGCTAAAAGAAGTTTTTCCATATGTAAAAACAACAACAATTACACCTTATGTTGATAATTTATTTTATAAAACCAATGAGCCTAAAAAAATGATTATCAATATTATTTCAAAAAATGGTAAAAATATCAATTCAATTATAAAACCATTTTATTGGAAATATCCAATGTATAAATGGGTTACTTTCCGTCATTTGTCTGGTTTCCCTCAAGAAACTTTTGCAAAGATGCTTCAAGAGGCTGCTATGACTATTTGGGTTGATGATGAGACAACTTTTGGACAAAGTTTGGTTGAAGCAATTCAAAGTGGTACTTTAGTTATAGCTAAAACTTGTAATAATACTCCTGAATGGATGGAAAAAGACGGTGTATTACGTAATTCATGTATATGGTTTAATGATTTTAATTCGGTTCATAAGATGATAGCAAGTGTTATTAGAGCTTGGATTACTGATAATGTGCCAGAAGAAATAGAAAGAGCTGCAAATGATGCCGTATCTAATTTCTCTAAAGAGGGTACTAAAAAACAAATTGTTGATTATATTAATAAAGTTTTTGAAGGTAGAAAAACTGAATTATATTCAATGATGAACGCAATAAAGGGTAAAAAAGAAAGCGAATAAAATGAATGAGAAGATGTTAAAAGAAATATTTGTTATAATACCTATACATGATTATAATAGTGAAATGGATGAATTGTTAGTTCGTGCAATTTCAAGTATACCTAAAGGTATGAAAACTTGTGTTGTTTTAAACGACAATATACAAGAAAATCATTCAAGTGTTAATGGTGTTTGCAAAGGTATTTTGACAAATTATGATATTTGTGGATTACCGAATAGTAATGAATATGAAAATTCATTTAGTGAAATTGTGAATTATGCTGTGTCATTGTATAATGATGGAACTTTTAAATATTTTTCAATTTTAGAATTTGATGATGTTTATACTGATAATTGGTTTAATAATGTGGTAGAACAAATTGAAGATAAACCTGAAGTAAGTGTTTATTTGCCATTAACTGAAATTATTGATTATACAAATAATCACTTTATTTCATATGGTAATGAAGCTCCTTGGGCATCATCATTTTCGGAAGAAATTGGTTATATTGATAATGATTCTTTACAACAATATTTTGATTTTTATTTAACTGGTTCTGTCTTTAACATTAAAGATTGGAATTATGTTGGAGGCTTGAAATCATCAATTAAATTGACATTTTGGTATGAATTTTTATTGCGTTTAACACATAATGATAAAAAGGCATATGTTATACCAAAATTAATTTACAAACATTATGTTAATCGTCCTAGTTCTTTATATATGAAATATAAAGAAAATATTTCAGAAGATGAGGGTAAATGGTGGTATGATTTGGCTTTAGAAGAATATAGATATAAGAAAGATAGAAAAAAGAAATATATCAAAAACGAAGAAGTATAAAAAAATTAAAAAAATAAGTAAAGCATCAATAAAAACACTGAGATTTCTAAAAAATATTTGTCAACTTATCTTTTTTTAGTTTTAAGGTAAGTTGACATTTTTTTGTATAGGAATGTGTATTTGAAAGTATGTATTAGTATAAATAACATAGAGTTAGACGATGCATATTAAAAAAATATGTATTTATAATGGCTAAAAGAGGTAGAAAACCAAGTGAAGAGAAAAAAGGATATTTTTATGAAGAACAAGAAAATGCTGTGTTAAAATATCTTTCAAGTGAAAGTGAAGCAGAGAAAGAGAAAGTGTTTCAAGAATTTTTATATCCAGCATTTACTAAAATGATTGAATCAATTATTAGAAGATATAATCTGTATTTGCCAGATGAAATTTTTCAAGAAACTTTTGATGATACATTATCATTTTTATTAACTAAAATTCATTTCTTTAACCCTTCTTCGGGTTTTAAAGCATATTCATATTGTGGAACAATATGTAAAAATTATTTAATATTAAAGATTAATCAATATAATAAAAATTTAATTCGTAATGAACGTTATGAATTAGTTCAAGGTGATGTTGATGATAATATAAAATATTCTTATGAAGAACAAGGTGGCTATTTACAACATTTAGGTGAATTAATTAGTGATACTTGTAAAGAGATTGAAAAAATGTTAGAAGAAAGTGAAAAACATAAGCTTAATGAAAAAGAACTAAAAGTTGGTTATGCCTTAGTTCAATTATTGAGTAATTGGGATGATTTATTTGTTCGTATGGGTAGCCATAAATTTAACAAAAGTTCAATTTTAATGTTTTTAAAAGAATTAACTTTATTAGACACCACTGAAATACGAAATGCTATGAAGAAGTATAAGAATGTATATCAAGATATAAGAAAAAAAATGTTAGATGATATTTATCGTTAAATATATTGCAAAATGGCAAAGTTTAAAGTAAAAATTAATGATATTAATAATATAAAAGATTTATTACAAATTACTTATGATTTAGCTGATGAACAACTAATTCAAGCGCAATATGAGATATCAAAGCTTTCAAATTCAACTAAGTTACAAGATGAAATTATGGAAGCAAAGGCTAAATATGCAAAAGCTATGCATGATTATCTTGCAATGAAAGATAAAGCTCTTGGAAAAAAAATTGAAATAGCTAAATTGTTAGCTGAAATATGTAAGCATAATGGTGATGTTAATAAAGCAATGGAAGAAACATCAACACAAAATATGACATTCGACTTTACAAAACTTCGTGAGATGATAAATAATAATGGGAATGAAAGTAAAGGAGAAACTATTGAACTAAAAAAATGATATATTTTAAAATATGGGGAAACTAAGTAAAGATAAAGAAGAAGCATTGGCTTTTATTGATAGCATATTGACTATGCTTGAAATGGAAGAAAATTCATTTAATTTTTCTGCACAATTAGATATATCAATTTCTCCAATGAAGTTTTTATTAGAAATTTTAAATCGTTTAGGTGTTTCAAATGATGAAATAGTTGAGTTTATTGCTAATTATTTAATTTATGCTGCGCCAGTTTTAGAATTAACTATAAAAGCTTTATTGTTATCACAATTAAGAAGTAATATTGATTGTAATAATGACCCAAGGATACCTAAAAAATATAGAGAACAAGAAAAGAGTTTTAAAACACATATAGTAAATAATGTAAATGGTGAAGGGTTTACTATTAATTTAAGGTCAATTGATTATAAAGGACTATTTAATTTATGCCCTATATCTCCAGAGGGTAGATTTTATTATTTTGGTACATCAAATTATTTTTATATTGATGGGGTTGATGAAAAATTTTATAGTCATGAACAAGCTGTTAATTATGCATATAATAATGGGATTGATGAGAATAAAATACAAAAATATGCCGAAGTTGAAAATGTTGAAGAATTAATCCGTGCAAATGATTTTAATGCTTTTTTATGGTATGTTTTTAATAGGTGTAAAATTTATAAGTCACCTACCGAAATTACAACACCTACTAATGGGGTTAATTGTTATGAAGTATCAGAGGATATTGATAAAATTAATGTTGGTGAAAATGAAGAACCTAATCAACCGAGTATTGGTAGTGTTTATAGACATGGTAATATGTATGGTATGGTTATAAAATCTTATTCCACCCCATTATCATCAATGAAGTATTTAGAGGATGCTACTTCACATGTTATTAGTAAAACAGTTTCATCGGAAAAAAAAGAAGTTGAAAATAAGTTAACATACACTTTAGTACCATATGGTAATGTGTTAACTGGTTTAAATTGGTATGTAAATAGGAGACAATATTTTAATTTTAATATTGAAGAAAGGAATTATAAGGATGAATTTGCATTATTTAATGTTGCACCAGTATTAGGTGAAAGTGATTTTGAAGAAAAAATTAATATTCGTATTAAAGCTGAACCTAAAATTTATATACCTAAATTAGAATTTAATACTTCTTTTGAACGAAATGAAGGGTTAGATAAAGTTAAAATTAGTTATGCTGGGGATTCTTTAAAAACAACTAAGAGAATTTTATTCAATAGTCAAGGTCAACAAGATTCAAGTGGTAGATTTTCAGTGGATTTTAATGATGATGAAGAAACAAATATTGATGGTATTAGACAATTTGGTATTAATGGTGGAGATAGTGACATAAAATTTAATATTGATACTAAAACTGGTAATTACTTTTTATCAACTGAAAGTGAATCTGATATAACGTCAGTATTATATGAATGTTATCCAGGAAGAACTGTATATGAATTTAATTATGATATGGTAATGGGGATTAAATTTTTCGACCCCAAAGTTTTAGCAGCACAATTAATTGAAAGTATTACTAATATTTCAATAGGCGTTAATTTTGATTTATTTAATAGTAGTGATTCATTTGAAAGAGTTAAAATTAGACATATAATTGATAAATGGGTTAAAAGTGAAAATACTTCTTCATTTAGTGATTGTTTTTACACATTTTCAAATGAAGAGTATGAAGCTATGCTAAATGAAAGTGAGTTAAAAAGAGCTTCATTATACCCATTTAATGTTTCAGAATCATCAGCACAACAAGTCAATGGGGAAGATATATTAAATATATTAAATGAATATAAAGATAGTCCTAAATACGATAGGGAAAATGTTGAGGTTTTAAGTAGAAGTTTTCAACAAGCTATGGTAACTATTGGTGTTGGGTATGATAATATAGATAAAAATAACATTCAAAAAGATTTCATTTTAAATTGCGTTGAAGCAATTACTATGATTTTTATTGAAGCTTTATTATCCCCTAAACTTTTCATGATTATGGAAATGAATAATCAAATCATGGGAAATGATGGTACTAAAACATTTAATGAAGATTTTTTAATTGAAGATTTTTTAAAAGAATTTGGAAATGTTATTGGTTCATTTATTAATGAGATTAAAGATTTGATTTTAAAACATCTTTTTAATTTAGTTGAAGAAAAAATAAAAGAATTATTAGAGGGTGTTGCTAGATTACTTTTAAAAGAACAGATTGAATATTATACTCGTTTAATGAATGCATTATTAAAAGCTTGTCGTTTCAGTAGACGTAAAAGTAAAAATATTGATACTGAACTTGATAATGTTGATTATGCTGATATTGATGAGGTGACATATAATGGTGAAGAATGTTAAATTATGATTAATATACAGAGTATTACAAGTTCGTTAAAGAACATGTTTGATGGCGCATTGAGAAATCCAGCTAAATTGATAACACCTATTATTTTAATTTGCGCATTAGGTAGAAGACCTGGTTTATCTTGTGTTATTTCAACGGCAAATATAATTCAAGGTTTAGCAAAAGAGGGTATACCAACTGACCCCCTTCCAGATGGAAGTCCGAATATGATGAATCAATTGGTTAATAAAATAGTTTGTGAAACATATCGTGCTTTACGAGAAGATGCTAGTGTTCAAGTTGGTATTGCTCCAGGTTCTATAACAATAACAGCAAGTGGTGGTAATGCTGGTGGTCCAGTTGTTGTTAATGGGTTTAACGTAAATAGTAGTGGTGGTTTTGCTTTAATACAGTAAGAAACATGAAAAATTATGAATTAATGACTAATGCTGAATTAAGGGTTGCATTAGTTGAAATGGAAAATGAATATGAGGCTGTAAAAGAAAATATAAGAAAAAATATTGAAAAAATGACAATGTTAGATGAATCTTATGATAAAATTAAAACAATTCTTTTCAGCCGAACAAAAGGTGTGATTTAATTTATGGATAATATTGTTGTTAAAATTGGGCAGATTGAATCATTAGAAGATAATAATGATGGATTAAGGGTTAAAGTGAGGTTAGAACAAGATAAAGGGATTGGTATAGATGATTTACCTTATGCATTTCCTTTATTACCTAAAACTTTTCAAAGTATTCCTAAAATTGGTGAAGCTGTTTTTGTTATAAGTTCTAGATTAAATAATAAAAATAGTATACGTTATTATATAGGACCGATTATATCCCAACCTCAGTTTATGTATAATGACCAATATGAATATGGTATTGGTCAAGCAACATCTTTATTACAAGGAGCTTATACTGCGCCTAAAGAGGCTATTTCAAGGTATAATTCAACTAACGGTGCTTTTCCTAATATTAATGATGTTGCATTAATAGGTAGAAAAAGTGAAGATATAATCTTAAAAGATGATGAAATTGATATTCGTTGTGGTGTAAGAGTTAAGGGTGAAAATAAAGAGGAAAATTTATCTGGTTATGTTTTTATGAACACATTAAACCCTTCATATATTCAGTTGAAATTTAAAAATGGGATTGGGTATAGTAAAAAACAAGAAGCAGATAGTGTGATAAATGTGGTTGCTGATAAAATTAATTTAATATCACATAAAGATACTCATTGTTTTAATTTAACCGACCAAAATGAGTTAATAAAAAGTAGTGAATTGGATAAAATTATGTCTCAGTTACATCAAGTGCCATATGGCGATGTATTAGTTGAAACATTGAAAAAAATTTTAACAGCATTGTTATCTCATGTCCATCCATATCCAGGCTTACCCCCATGTGTTGATATTAATATAGAAAGAGCAAGGGGGATTGATTTTGATGAATTATTATCACCAAATGTAAGAATTAGTTAATATTTATATATAATATAAAAATAATAAAATGGTACTTAGAACTTATTTAGATAAATTTAATACTATTATTAAAGATTCTTCTTTAAATACAGGATTTAATCAAATTGCAGAATTAATTTATGGTGCTAATAATACTCGATTGTTAGTGCATTTTTCAATTGATAAACTTAAAGAATATGTCAATAAAAATAATATTAGTGATTTATCTAAGATGAAGCATTTTTTAAAAATCACTAATTGTGGGTTTATTGATAAAAAAGATTTATATCGTCAAGAACCTAACATGTATAACAATGGAGTTAAATTAAGAGCATCGTCATTTGATTTAATATTTTTTTTAATACCACAAGAGTGGGATAATGGAAAAGGATATGACATGCAAAAAAATTTTTTTAATCAAAGTTATAATACAAAATGTTGTGATTCTATAAATGTTGATACAAGTAAATTATTATCAACAGATGGTTCTAATTGGTATAAAGCACGTAATGGTATTTTTTGGGATGAAGAGGGGATTTACGCTAATGAAACTTTATCAAAAGAATATGATAATTTTTCTTCTAATGAAGGAAGTGATATTGTTATAGGAAGACAAAAATTTGACATTGGAGACGAAAACATTAATGTTGATTTATCAGAAATAGTTAATAAAATGATAAACGATGAAATTCCAAATTACGGTATTGGAATTGCATTTTCTCCAATGATGGAAATAAATGAAAGTGAAAATGAAAATTATATAGGTTTTTTTAGTCCAAAAACTCATACTTTTTTTAAACCATTTTTAGAAACTAAATATGATGATAATATACAAGATGATAGAACTAATTTTGTTTTAGATAAAGTTAATAGATTATACCTTTACGCCAACGTGGATGGCTTTTTAACAAATTTAGATGAAATACCTTCTTGCGTCATAGAAAATGCTCCTGTAAGGGTTTTACAAGCATCTGAGGGGGTTTATTATGCGGAAGTTAAGCTATCAAGTAAAGAATATTCAACCAATACAATGTATTATGATGTTTGGAGTAATTTAAAGTACAATGGAGAAGTATTAGATGATGTTGAAATGGAATTTGTTACTAAACCTAAAGAATCTTTTTTAAATATTGGTAGTAACATTGATGAAAATAAAAGATATGTTCCATTGTTATATGGTATTAATGATGATGAAGAAATTATTCGTGGGGATATTAGAAAAATTGGTGTTTATTCAAAAAATGAATATTCACGAAATAAAGCTTCTATTTTGAAAGATTTATATTATCGTATTTATATAAAAAATGGAGAAGATGAAATTGATATAATTTCTAATGAAAAAGTTAATCGAACATTTAACGAAAATTATTTTTTAATTGATACAGAAATGTTATTACCTCAATGGTATTATATTGACATAATGTATAAAAATAGTATGGAAAAGAGAATCTGTAAAAATGTTTTAAAATTTAAAGTAGTTAATGATGTTACTAAAGAATAATAAAAAAGGTTGGGTTTTAAACCCAACCTTTTTTATTTATTATTGATATTTTTAATAAATGTTAATTTTGCTTCATATAAATCGCCATTTTTAGTTATAAAGCTAAATTTATCACCAATTTTTAAAGCTTGTATTTCATCAATACTATTATTAGTTTTATTTTCATTGATGATAGTTTTTTTCATGGTATTTACATATTTTTTCATACAATCCTCAACAATCATTTTTATCATTGAATAGTCAATAGAATTTGTGGATGATGATATTTGAGGTGTTTCTTGTATAGTTTGTTGTGCAATTGGTTTATTTTCATTAAATAATTGCCCTTTGGTGTGGTAATTAATACGGTCAAGAATTGAATCTGTAACTATATTAGGACCAACATCTATAGGATTGTTTTTCATTGATTCCAAAATTTCTTTTGGGAGTTTAGAATTACCTAAATTTTTCATTTGAGGCATTAGAGGTTGAGGATGAGCTTGTTCATACATAACTTGTTGAGGTTGTGCATCATTCATTACATTCTCTGCCATTTGTCTAGCTTGACTTGTGTATTTGTTTAAATCACCACGCGCATCTCTTTGTATTAGTTGTTTAGCTTTGCTTTGCGCTTGCATAAAGCGTTCAATTGCTGCTGCATCCATATTATTAGTTTATTTTTTTAGGGTTATTTAGTGAAAAACCTCTTTTTTCTTTTTCCTTTTGAGTGATGGCTAAGTTTCTATCCAACATTTTTTGGAAGTCAGATTTAACATTATCCGTTGTTTTGGGTTGTTCACTTGTATTATTGATATTAGTATTATCAACTTGTGCATCATTATTAATAATAGGACCTCTTGGGTTTGGATTACTTAATGAAAAACCTCTTTTTTCTTTTTCCTTTTGAGTGATGGCTAAGTTTCTATCCAACATTTTTTGGAAGTCAGATTTAACATCCTTTTGTGGTATATTATTGTTTTTTACTGGGCCGTTTTGATTATCTTGCATTTGAGATATATGAATAGGTTTAGAATTATTCATATTATCTGTTTGTTTTCTTATTTGATAAAGTTGGCTATCTTTCTTGTAAGGATTGTCCGTTGTTAAATCATAATCAAATTTGACTTGATGTAAAACTTGAGACATTGTATTATCCCCATTTTCATTATAAGCTGGAGCATCCCATCCTCGTTCATTTGGTTGAGCATTAAAATGTTGCTCGGTAGGATTCCAACTTTTAACTCTATCAAGTCTAAAAAGTTTCCATTTAGGTTTCCCTCTATATGTATCACCATCATATTGATAAGCTCTCAATACTTCATTTCCAGCTTTTGATAACCCATAAGCATATGGTTCAATTAAACGTTTCTTAGGGGCACGATTTTTTTCATCACTATAATTTATAATGACTTGTATTTTATCATCAATAGCAGATGTAACATCTTGTGGGGTTACATTTTCATGTAATATATTTTGTAATATTTCGTATAAATTAATCATTTAAATTAAAAATTAATTAAAATATTGACCAAGATTTTTATTTTCTTCTGTATTGATTAAATTTGAACCATATGGATGTTCTTTATTATAAAGAGATGAAGCCATTGCTTTATTTCGTCCTCCGATATCATTGCGCCCTTCTATATCATCTTTACTACCACCATTACTAGTATCAAAGTTAGAATAATCTATACCTTTTTTAGTGCTATCGGGTAAAAAATGAGTGTGTCCACCATGATTAGTACCTTTCCCTTTATTATCTTTATCACTTTGAGCATTTTTGTGTTTGTCAGAATATGGGTTTTCTTTACTATAATCACTTTTGACTATTTTTTCTCTTTCTTCTATAGCATATTTTTCTAATGCACTTTGCATAATACTTTATAAATTTTAAAAAAATTATTTTAAAAATAAATAGTTTTAATATTTATTTTGATTTTTTTTTATAATGTTTAATTGTTTTTCCGTTATATATATTTGTTTAATATTTTGTTTTTTGGAAATACATTCGGATATTTGAGAAAGTGTTTGTCTACCACCAACAATAAACATTGAGGCTAAATCACCTCTACAATGTACAACATCTAAAATTTTGTTGATTATAACAATCACTTGTTCGGGTGGTAAATTTTCATTATATTCATTAATTAGTTTCTCAATTGGTTCAATACCAAAATCAGAGATAGCATCACTACCATCAGGAAGCATTGCCCAATCTCCATATCCATTATTATCTAATATTTCCCATGCTGCGCCATAAGTATCTTCACCTATTTCATTTTTATAATCATTCCATTTATCATAGTCACCCTCGAAAAAAACATCTACGAAATCATCTTCAGGAAACCATTGACTATGACCAGCTATTTCAGTGCAGCTTCTTAATAATGCAGTATTTTTCATTATTATACCCATCCACTGATAAATATATTTTGTGGGGAAGTTTATAAATTTACCATATTTAACAAATTCATTTAAAGCTTTTTGATATATAGATGGGTTGATTAAAGGAGACCATATATTTTTCTTATTAAGAAAAGCATTGAAAACATAATAAGGGTTATAATCACTAATATAATCCCAATATGGGTGTCCTTGATTATTTTCTTTTAATATGTTTTCATGGACTTGCACATTACCTTTATCTAATTTAATAGGCTTCATGGGGTTAATATTAGGTTTAACAGCATTTTTATTACGTGTTTCAACCTTTTTTTGTTTCAATATTGGTTCAACTTGACTTCTTTCTCTATTTAATGTATTTCTCGCAAAATTAGCCATTTCTTCACCACCATTTAGGATACGAGTTAAATCATTGGGATTTTTACTCATATGTCTTAAATCATGGTCAATAGTTTCTAAATCACTATGACTAATTTGTTTTTCACCGTTTTTACTATAATCACTTCGCTTATTATAATTGGGGTTTAAAAGAGAATTTAAACGTTTATATCCGTCAGCATTTTTATATTGACCATATTGTTGTAAAGTGTTACGTAAATGTTTTTCCAAATCTTTAGGGATTTGATAAGTACGGTTTTTTAATAATTGGTTGGCTTCTTTTAAAAAAATTGGCATAACTTATTAAAAAATTAAAATCTTACTCTTGAGTTTTTTAAACCGTTAGTGAATACGTTTTGTATTGCTAATTGATTTGCAACCTTATCGCTTGTTGGTTGTTCACCAAATTCTAATTCACCATCGGTATTTGTTACATTAGCTGTGGTTGATGTTTCACTACCCATATATTTTTTTATATTACCACCATTAAAAGATGGTATATTAGCGCCTTCTCCCTCCATTAATTTATTGAATTGAGACTCACTTATCATTATAATCTTCATAATAATTAGAATGTTTTAATAAATATAAATATTTATAAAAGAGAAAAATAAGTATAAAATATGGCTAATATAAACAATAATAATTTCCAATCTTTTAAAATAAAGATAAATCATGAAGAATATTGGGATTTTGTTTTAAATAAAGATATTGAAGATATTTTTAGAGTTAATAAAAGTGACATATCTAAAGATAATTTAATATCTTATTTAGATATGGGTTCTAATTTTTGTTTTGATGGTCAAAAATTTATTTCTGAGAAAGATTTTTTTTGGGATAAATCAATTGTTGTGAAATATGATTTAAAAAACATAGGCTTTACTGGGTTAGATAATGGTTTAATACCATTTAGGCGTGATATTATTACAAATAAAGAATTTTTAGATATATATCAAAATTCTAAATATACTATTGGTGAATATGACAATAGATTGGTTTTTCACAATGTGAGTGGTGGAACTAATCAATATGTATATCCTTATGAGTATGATGGTAAAGTTTTAAAATTAGATGGGGGATTTCTTCAAACTTGTTTTAAAACTGAAAATTGTAAATATCAAGTTTTACCAGATGATATGGAAAGTGGAGATATTATGTGTTATGAGTTTGTTTTAAAGCCTATTGTTAAGGAAGAAAATAGTAAAACATTAAATAGTAAATATCCTAATAATAAAGGTATATTTTTTTACATTGGTACTAGGGCTGAAAATAAATGGATTTATTTGTATGAAGATGATGATTATTCTTTAGATTATGATGAATATATTGAAGGCGCTAAAATAGATAAAAAAACATATAGAATAGAATCATTTTTAGACATGAGTGTGGGTGAAGGGTATATGATAGATGGTTTTAACAATAGTACTGAATTTGAGAAATATGATTATTTTGATTTGATAGTTGATGTTGATAATATGTTATGCAATCATTTTAAAGATTGCGAGTATGTGGATATTTGTGATTTTTTTGGTGATGATTATCTTTTAGATATTGATTCCATGGGAGATGATATAGAATATATTGAAGACGAAATTAATATTTCTGATTATATGTATCGTATTGAAGATATGTTTACGATAGGAATTTATGAAAGTTATAAAGATTATTCAAACCCCTTCTTATTATTAGATAGAACTTGTAATGGATATAATGTTAAAAATTGGACTAAAGAAAGTTTTGTTAGATATTTTGGTGTCCGTAATACTTTTAACGAGAACTTATTTTTACTGTTAAATCGTACACCAAATGGTTATAATATTAGAACAATAGAAGAGTTAAAAGCTAAATATGATGAAAAATATAATCTTTATAAAGATTTGTTTGAAAATGCATTGGCTTTTAGAATTACTGATGATGGGAAAATTGGTTATAGATTTTTAGTTAAAGATTGTGTTAGTTTTTCACCATATAAAATTGAAGAAGGGTATTCAAAAGAAGGGGTTGTGAATACAAATGAATGGAATATTATTAATGTGAAAATTATTTATTCCAACAAAGAAATGATTTTTAATTTTTATGTTAATGGTAAATTAGTTTTTATTAGTAAACCCTTACCTAAATTAAACTTAAGAAAGTTAGATGAAATATATGAGAAACAAGAGGCAGTTCCTTATAATTTGTCATTGGGTGGTGGGACACAAGGTTTATCAGAAACCATATTACCAAATTATATGTTAACACCATATAGAGTTTATCCTTTAGAACAATATTTTAGCGGTTCTTTTATCGGTGAGATTAAATCATTTAAGATATATAATAAGAATCTTAATTATGAGGATATATTAAACAATTTTAAAGAAGAAATGAAAAGAATAAATAATGAATAAATATTTATATTTAAATAAAATAAACAAATGAAAGGACTATATTATTATAAATTAAACTCTCCTTATCAAGAAGACATAACAAAAGATTGTAAATTAACTATAACAGAAATTGACCATAATTTTGTTACGTTAAAAGATGCGGATGTTAAAAATTTAATATATGATAGTGAGAATACTAAGTTGGTTATTGAAAAAAATGATGGTACACAACTCACTACTGATATAGATTTATCTCATTTCACACGTGATTTCAGAGTGGAATTTGATAAAGAAAACGGTATATTAAGTTTTTATCATGATGGGACAGTAGATGTGGTTGAAGATTTAGTATCAAATATCATAAGTAATGTGACTCAAGAAATTATTAGTCAAACAATAACTGATAATACTTTGAGTGGTGTTGGTAGTGCAATAAAACCTCTTTCGTTATCACCCTTAGAGAAAACTGGTACTTATAAAGCTGTTGAAAAGGTTGTTAATAAACTTAATGGCGAAGAATTACCAGATAAAACAGAATTACATAAGGGTAAAAGATACCTTACTCTTGAGCCATTAAATAAATATGGCTTATTGTATGATTATGCCTCTGTTGAAAAAATTAATAAAAATTTAAAAGGGGGGTGGAGAGTCCCAACAAAAACAGATTGGGACAATATGCTTAACGCTATTGAAAATTGTCTCGAACATAGAAATCACCAAGAAATAACATGTAATGAAGAATTAGGTTTTATTGCTGGTAATTTATTAAAATCTAATAAATATTGGGCTGAAATAAATGGTGAAAATGCTGATGCTTATAAAGGATGTGATGCTTATGGTATGAATATATTACCAGCAGGTTATGCTGATGATAAACAATTTTTAGGCTATTTTGGCGAAAGAACTATGTTTTGGACAATTTGCGAAAATGATAAAACTGATGTTTTCGCAAAACGTTTTGATTATGATAAAAATGGTGTTGTGCAAATTGCAGAAACCCCTTTCTCTTTTTGTAGTTTAAGGTTAGTTAAAGATTACGAAGGCGGTAATTTTATAGGTGTTGAAACTATTGAAGGTGTGAATTATAACACAACATTACTCCCTTCTTTAAATAGTGAATTTGAACATGCCGTTTGGACTACTGCAAACTATGCTTCAGAAAATCCAGAATATACATTTAAAGTGCCTAATAATGGTGAGTTTAATGAAATTATTGAAAAATATTATATCAATGAATGGGATGGTTTTCAATGGTTGAAGAAACCAGTTGAAAATGGAGATTCATTAGTAATATTGGAAGGTCCAGATGGTGAAGTAAATTGTGAATATCAATTAATAGACAATGTTTTAATTAATGTTAAAAAAGAATTCAAAAATGAATTAAATAAATTAATTGAATCGTTTGATGTTGAGCCTATTGGCGAAGAAGGGAAATATATTTCATCGTTTGCGGAGACAAATGGTATAATTTCTTGTGAAACTAAAACTTTAGTACAAGAGGGTGATAAAGTATTGACATATACTAATGATGGTATTAGTTCAAATATTACTATTGTTAGAGAAGAAGGTATTGATGATGTTGTTGAAACATTTAAATTGGTTGGTAATAATCAAGAAATATTAGGTGATGTTATTACTATAACACAAGATGAAACTAATAAAACTATTATTAGTGATGATATTATAGTTGCTGGTACTTCATTAGCTGAATTGGTAAAAGAAGATATTGACATTATTAAAAATGGTACAAATCTCCAAGAATTATTGACAACTTTATTCCATAAAGAAATTTATCCTTCTAATCTTACATATAAAGAAGGGGGCATTTTTGCTAATATAGGTGAACCATTATTTACATTAACTAATGAAAATGATGAAAATGTTCATAATACTATAGTTGAAGTTGGTACTAAAGTAAATATTAGTGATGTAAAAGCAAATGAAAGCGAAATTATCACATTAAATGCATTGTTTAGTGGGTTTGATTATGGTTATTCTTTATCAAACAATAATGAAAAAGAAGGAGATGAAAATCCTAAAGAAATCAACCCAAGTAATATACAACAACTTTCTAAATATATAATAACTCGCACTTTAGATGGTTTTGAAAATTATAATGGAGAAGAAAGATTAGAAGATAATGTATATAGTAACATATCTTTAAATGCACTTTCAAATGTTGTGGTAAGTGAAGGTGAAAATGTTGTTACTGTTAATATAAGTGGCGCATCATATAGTGCTGATTTTATCCATGAAACACAAGCTTATTATGCTTGCTCTAATTTGGGTAATACATCTGAACTTGCGAAGATAGAAACAGTTGATTATAGTAAAAACACCGAAGTACCTTTTAATTCATGTTCATTAAAAGTTAAGGGGGCACATTATTCGTTTGTTGGTGTAGCTGAAAAAGATTTTGTTGTTAATAGCGAAAATATTAGACAATTAGGAAAATATTCATATGATAAAGAAACAACTTGTTCAGTAACTGGTAATGCGGGTAATACTCAAGTTATAATTGCTTTCCCAGATTCTTGGGGGGCTTTGGTAAAAGTAATTGATAATAATGCATTAGGTGCTTTCTTAACTGGGAATTTTGAATTATATGAAGATGTTTTAGTTAAAGGTGCTAATGATTATACTGAAACTAAATATAAAGTATATATTTACACAAGTAAAATTGTGTTAGGTGATATTGATTATACAATTATTATTAAATAAGGATTAAAGTAAAAATATAAAATCATGTCAAATTATACAGAAGAAAATATAAATCAAACAATAGATTGGGGTAATGTTTTTGTTCGTACAGGACAATTCCCATTAGACCGTTCAAGTATCTTTGGTTCTTATTTAGATGCGGAAAAATATGCCAAAGGTGATGGCAGTGATGAAAGAGGTCTTGGTTTAACTTCATATGTTGGGCAAATTATAACAGTATTTGAAAATGATATTGTTACAATATATAAAATTAATGCTGATAGAACATTAGAAGAATTAGTTTCTTCATCTAAAGCTATTGAAATTGAAAATTGGGTTAGTGGATTAAGTCAATCATATGATGAATTAGTTGTTACTGTTCAAAAAAATTATGATGATTTATTGTCTGAAGATAATAAGATTAATGAAAGAATTAATGATGAAGTGCAACAATTAAATGAAAATGATGCTAATATCGAAAGTCGTTTAATTGTTAGTGGAGATTATTCTTGTGAAAATGGTGAACTTAAACTCAATACAAATGATAATGAAAAATCATTAGTAATTGATTTAAATAGTGGCTATGGTAAAGTAGAAACTATCACAAAAAATAGACTTCAATTAGTTCATTGTGACACTTTATTTGCAACAGCTCAAGAAGCATATGATTATATTAATAGTGATTTAAATAAAATCATTAAACCTTCATTGTTTGCCGAACCAATGGTTCTTAAATATGGTGATGAAAAAAATCCTAATATTATTTTAGGTATTGGGGCAATTGGCGATGGTAAAACACAATCTTTAAATAATAAAGTTTATTTTATAGATTTTAATAAGGTTAATGTTTTAGAGCAAAATTTAAACGCTTATATTCAAGAGTATGAAAATACTAAAGAACATATAACATCTTCTTTGTTAACATTATCTCAAAATATTGCTGCTTTATCTGAAAAAGATAATGAAATTAATGATAAAATAGAGGGTGAAATATTACGTGCAAAAAAAGCAGAAGAGGATTTAGAGAAAAAATTAACATTATCAACTAATGATTCTAAATCAATAGCATTATCAACTGAAAATGGAACTTTAGAAGCTAATGTAAAAGTACAAGAATATAAAAATGAAAATGGTAAAATATTAACAAATATTATTACTATTGAAGAAAATGGTCTTTTTGCATATTGTGATGTTAACTACGATGATAATGTATTGAGTGTTAATGTTAATGGTCAAGTTAAAAACTTTGATTTACCTCAAGAAGTATATATTGTTAAAAGTGAATTTGATAAAGAAACACAAAAAATAATTTTCACATATAACGATAACACAACTTTTAATTTAGATGTAAATAATATAGTTTCATTATCAAGTGATGAACATAATATTATCACTAAAACTAACGGTGAACTTTTTGCTAAAGCTGAATTATCTTATGATACTGGTACTAATACATTAACATTTGATAATGGCAAAACTAATAAAGAAATTAAAATTATTGCTTCAAATTCATTTATTAATAATGATAGTAATAATATTTTACAATTTAAAGGTGATGGGCTTTATGCAAATGTAACATTAGAGTATCAAAAAGCTAGAAATGTTTTAGTATTTGATAACGGGTTAGGTGATGCTAAGATTATAGAATTAACCGACCATACTATCATTAAAAACGGTTATTATGATAACATTAAACAAGCAATTGTTTTAGTAGTTTCAGGTATTGATGCTAATGGTATGGTAATAGAAAAAGAAATTACTATTCCAGCACAAGATTTAGTTCAAGATTTAAAGGTTAATAATAGAGAACAAGTACAAAGTCCAGTTAAGATTTTTGTAAATTACAATAGTGAAGAAAAAACTAATGAAATTTATGCAACAATTAATATCTTAAATGAGCAAAATTCACCTTTAAAACAAGACGGTGATATTATATATATTGATAATCAAGCAAGTGCATATCAAGCAAGTTATAAAAATAGCACAGTTTCAGTTCAAGATGCTTTAACTGATATTGCTAATCGTTTAAATGATAATGATAATTATTTAAATGATAACACAAAAAATATACAAAATATTACTGAAAATATTTCTTCAATAGAAGAACAAATTGCAACATCTAAAAACGATATTAATACTTTAAATCAAGAAGTAAAAGATTTAGATATTGCTGTTGTTAATTCTAAAAACGAAGCAATTTCAACTTCTAATAATTATACTGATGGTAAAGTTGAACTTTTAAATAAAGATATTCAAGCAGCAAAAACAGAATCTAAAGGTTATACTGATGATGAAGTTGAAAAAGTGCAAAATACTATTAATAGTAGTGTTGATAATATTGAAAAAGAATTAGCTGAATTAGTATCTATAACACAACTGAACGCACAAAGTATATCAACAGAGGCATTAGCACGTGAAGCTATAGATAATAGTTTAAATGAAAAAATTACTACTCTAAATAATAAAATTGGTAGTGTTGATGAAAACAAAACTATAGTTGAGTTAATTAATGAAGCACAAAAATCAGCTATTGCAGCAGCAACTAGAATCGAAGAACAAAATGATGGGTATATTATAGTTAGTTCAGTAGAAGATGAAAATGGTACATTTACATATACAATATCTAGTAATGATATTGCTAGTGCATCTGCTGTTAGCGTAAGTATTGAATCGTTGACAAATGATATTGTAACTACAAAAACTGAAGCTATTGAAACAGCAAGTGCTTATACAGATGGTAAAGTATCTGCTGCAACAGAAGCATTGCAAGGTGCAATTGACATAGCTAAAAGTGAAGCAATCACAAGCGCAACTACTTATGCAAATGAACAAGTATCTACTGCGACAGAAGCGTTACAAGGTGCTATTGACATAGCTAAAAGTGAAGCTATTGAAACAGCAACTACTTATACAGATAGTAAAGTAATAGAATTAACAAATGCTATTGCGTCAGCTCAAACTGAAGCAATCACAAACGCTAATACTTATGCAAATGAACAAGTATTAGCTGCAACAGAAGCATTGCAAGGTGCAATTGACGAAGTAAGTGGTGCTCTTAAAACTTATACAATTCAAAAGGTTACTACTGGCTTAGCTGCTAATGTTGAAGAACGTTATCAATTAATGGAAAATGGTGTTCAAGTTGGTGATGTTATTGACATTAAGAAAGATTCTTCTTTGAAAGAAGTTAGTTTGGTTTCAGAAAAGCCTAGTGATATTGAAGGTGAAGAGCCTATTAAAGGTCAATTCCTTAAATTTACTTATTTGTTAAGTGAAGGGGGTGAGTCGAATGTTTATATTGACTTATCTTTATTAACAACTAAGACTGAATTTGGTTTAGGTTTAGAAGTAAGTGAAGCTGGTGTTGTTAGCATAAAAAGAGATGACACATCTGAAGCATTCTTATCAGTAGGTGAAAATGGTGTTAAAGTTAGTGGTGTTGCAGATGCTATTGCATTAGCTAAAACTGAAGCAATCACAAGTGCAACTACTTATACTGATGTACAAGTATCTGCTGCAATAGAAGCGTTACAAGGTGAAATTGCATCGGCAAAAACTGATGCAATCGAAACAGCAAGTGCTTATACAGATGCACAATTATCTGCTGCCACAGAAGCATTAACATCAGTTATTACATCTAATACAAATGCTATTGATACTATTAATAATAAATTGAATAATATCACTAATGATTATGGGTATTTTGACCAAAAATCTGAATAAATAATAGTATAATTGAAATAAAGATATGTCACAAAAATTACAATTAAAACGAAATTATAATATATATAACACAAAAAACGATGCTTTAGAATATATAAAACAAAATTACAATATTTTTGATGATGGTGAAATTGTTTTATTTCGTTATAAAGATGATAATAATAGTTTGAAAACTATTGTTAGTGTTATAGGGGTTGATAATACCAATAATAATAAATCTTATACAATTTTTGAATCTTTAGATGAGGTTAAATTTGAAACATCAAGTGGTGTTAAAATTTCTAATAAAGAAGGTGAAAAAAACTTTTTAGTAAATGACAAAGATGGTTATGGACTTAAGGTTACTAGTGTAGATGCTGATTGTACTGTAACTACTGACCGTATTTTAGTTGCTGGTGGTCCTCTTGATTCAGCAGCATTACGTGAAATTCTTCCAACAGATGAATCGGGTAATGCATATATTAAATCAAGCACAGATATTCAATCACTTCTTTTAAGTTTATTTACAAAAGTCGAATGGCCTTCTCCTACAGTAACTGAAGGTAAAATTAATACAACAATTTCAGAACCTACGTTTACATTAAAAAAAGGTAGTGAAGATGCTACAAACAAAACATATGAAGTGGGTACAGTACTAACCATGAGTAATGTAACTTTGACAAAAGTTTCTAATTCAACAACTGCTCGTACATGTGGTGAATTTACTTATGGTTATGCATCCGAGGTTAATGGTGCTATAACAAAGACTAAGAAAATTGAAATTGCTGCAACAAATGTAACAGTAAATAGTGATAAGTATATAATGTCACGTGATTTTACAACATTTACAAATACAGATGATTCTGCAACACAATCTACTGTACCAAGTGCTGTAACTCTTGCTAGCGCAGATTGTGTTCTTAGAGAGGGTGAATGTAAAGTTAAGGTAACTGTAAAAGGACCTAAAGGTGAATGTACTTTTGCAGCAATGCCATCTTATTATGTTACTTCAAATATCGGTACACTTGATAGTGGTCACACTTCACCTACTAAAGCTGAAGCAACGGTAAAAGAAGACACTACACCTTCAAATAGCAAAGAAATTAAGGTAAATGGACGTTATAAGTATTTTATGGGTAACTCAACAGCTCAAAAAGTGTCTGATTTAACTTCTGATTTGATTCGTGAGTTAGGTGTTACTGGTTGGACAACTGTTAATGGTACAACAACGATAAAAGGTACTGCTGATGCAGATGTTTGGACATCTAATGGTAACTCTATTGTTATTGCTTGCCCTTCTAAGTATGCACTTGAGACTGTAACAGACTCGATTGGTAATAATTATAAACCATTGTTTAGTCAAATTGGTACTGTTAATGTGGCAACTGGTTCAATAAATACTACATACAATGTTTATATCTATCCAATTACTAGTGGTACTGTAATGAAATTAAAAGGTATTACATTAAAGTAATTAGATAATTAAATAATAAATAAATTATAATACACGAAATATATGGCACAATATAGTAAATTGGATGGATATGTTTTTGATAAACAAGTTAATCAAGGTTGGGGTTTAACCTTACAAATGTCGGGTAAAGCCCCAGCTGTAGCAAAACGTATTTTTGATACATATCAACATGCATATGATTATGCTAATGATGTAAATGACACTGCCGTTGAAGGTCTTATACTTTCCGTTGTAGCAGATACAGATGCTGCTTTAAATGGTGTTTATTATATTAAACAAATTGGAGTTGCTGCTGTAGAAGCAGATGCTGAAAATGGAATTGAAGCTAAAGATGCTGTTTCCGCAAAGCTTGTTAAATTATCATCTTCTCAAAATAATTCTAATGAAAATATTGATGGTTCAATTCAATTTATTTATAAGACTGAAGAAGATAATAAAGGTATTTTCTTTAGAAATGAATCACAAGAGCTTATTAAAATAATATCATTAGACAATGATGAAGAAACTATTGTTATAGATGGTGGTACTTTTTAAAAAAAAAGTGAGAGATTCTCTCACTTTTTTTTTAAATATCATTATTTAATTTTTCTTCAAATTCTAATTCAGAATTATCTTGTATATAAATATCATCAAAAGCATAACCTCCAGTGGTGGGTGACATATGTGGTAATTTAATAAATTTAAAATACATGTCACTGTTTATTTGAACAATTTTAGCTATTTCATTAGGAATAGTCCCATCTTCTTCAAAATTTTCAACATCTTCTTTTGTTAAATTTTCTAAAGCTTTAAGATATTTATCATTTTCTTCTTGAAAAATAGCATCTTCCTCTAAACGTAAAGTTTCTTGATATTCTTTAACCATTTTATCCCAATCCATTTTACACTCTTTAATAAAAGGTGGTTTTTTATCAACAGATGTCCAAAAATCCATTTCTTTACGTTCTAATGTCATTAATTGTTCATATGTATCTTGTTCACATTCTTTATTAGGGTAGCCCGAAACTAATTTACATTGTTCTTCAGTAAAATATTGTCTTTCACTAGGGTCTTGAATTAGAATTTGGCTTCTAATTTCTGGGGAAAAACATACTAATAATGGCTTAATACGTTTGTTAAATTGTTCAATATATTTAACAACATTATATTCAATTTCATCATTACACAACACGTCTTCTTGTGCATCAATAATGTGATTAGGAACTAATTTACAATTTAAAATAATTTCATCTTCTTCACGTACAATATGAGGTTTAATTAATTCTTTTATTTGTTTACTTGAAAGTAATTTTATTTCATCAGCATTACCCAATATTTGTGTCAATAATTCTTTTTTATTTTTATTATTTAATTCTACAATTTCACCATTTAAATTAATAAATTGATGAGAAATACGTTTAACATCAGTTTCAGATTTTTTTGTTCCAGTGTTAATATAGTATATTGTATCATTAATTTCAACATTAACTTTTTCTTGAATAACTAATTCATACCACGCTTGACGTGATTTTTTAGTTCCAGATTTAGTGACAGTTTCACAATCACGTTTATATTGTTCAATTGTTTTTTTAATTTTTCCTTTTGACGCAATCTCACGTAATGGAATTTGATAATTATATATTTTATCAATATATTTATAATAATTTTCCAAAAATTTTTGACCATTACCACGCAATAATAAATCAATTGCCTCGTCTAAGAATTTTTCAATGTACGTAGACATTCGTCTAGATTTAATTGTATTTCCTACTTTTTTAGTTTTACCATTATCTAATAAGTCAGCATAATTTTTTCTCGAAAAATTTATAGTTGATTCACAGAACTCGTCTACACCTAATCCCATCTTGTTAATACCACCATTCCATGCTTGGTTAAGAAATTTATCCTCAAATTCAGCAACGTCAGCAAACACGCCTACATAAGATTTGCCTTTCTCACTATTTCTCCCTAAACCATTACTGATGTAAGGATTTTCTTCCGTGTACCTAAATGTTTGTGGCATTTGAAAATTAAATCCATCTGTGTTGTGTAAAATATTACATCCCAATGCATTAACAAATGTCCCATCAAGTGATATATCATAAACATATTGGTCTGTTTGACCTTTTTCAATTACTTTTATCATATAATTTATATAAATTATTTTTTCCAAATATATTTTATTAACCCACAATCCCATATTTTATGAGCATTGATATGTTTAACCATTTCACTTTCAGATTGGTTTTTATCAATACCATATTTTTTATGTAAAATGTTTTTTCGAAAACCAAATTTATGAAATCTTTGAATTTTATTTTCAAAAATATATCTATAATCTGGATGTAATATTGCTTCTTTAATAAAACCTAATTTATCATACAGATTGTTCTTTATATTAGAAGTCCATCTTCTATCAGCAAAAGATTTAATTTCTGATGGGTTGTAATTTTTTATAAACCATTGAAATAATTTTCCACCCACACCAATAGTGTTTTTGTTAATATCAGTTGCAAATCTATTTAAAATCCATTTATCTTGACCATTTTTTAAAAATGACATCACACCAATTAATTCATTATTAAAATAACATCCCTCATAAATAGTTGCTTTATCATGTCCTTGGATATGATTTTTATCTAAAAACATTTGAGCAGTATTATAATCTATTTTTTCAATTGTACATTTCCTAGCATATATTTTTTGAGATGTGTTTAATTGAAGTAAATGTTTTAATTTAGATAAAACGATATGTTTTAAATTGATATATTCGTCTTCAAAAATTTGAATTAAATGTATCCCTTGTTGTTCACACATTTCAGTTTTCATTAAATGATAATTTTTATTTTTTTTATTATCTGAATGCCAAAATAAACCATTATATTCAATTGCGACATTTTTTGACGGTATAAAAATATCTAATTCATGACCATTTAATATGCTTCTATCATTAAATTTGATTTCATCACATATCAATGTTCGTATATATTCACCAATTTCTTCTTCTGGTTTCGATATATTATGATAACAATGCTGACAACCACCATTAGGTGATGTAATATGGTCACAAGCTATTTTATTAAAAATATTACCACATTTATTACATTTTATTGTGATTTTAGAATGACTATTTTCATATTCATTTTCAATGTTAGGAAAACTATATCTTTCTCCGAATCTTTCTTTAGAGGTTTTAATTAAAACATCAAAATTAAATTTATTATATACTTGAGCATATTTTTTCCCACATTTAGGACAACCTTGCCCTTTCATGTGATTTTTAGGTGTTTGTTCAAAATCTCCATGGATGGGGCAAGTTATAATAACTTTTGTGCGATGATTTTTATATTCAGATTTTGAATAATCATATTTATTATGATGTATTTTATTAGACCTTTCAATAAAAATTTCTTTGTTCAATTTATAGTTTTCCCTCATTCTATAGTTTTAATTTTTTGTATTAAATAATTCAATCCCGCAATACAAGTTTTTGTTCTTTTTATTTCTTTCTTTTTATCATTAAAAACTTCTAAGAATTTTCTCATTATTTCAATATTCGCATTTAATATTGCTGTTGGTACTCTATCAATGTTGCCATTTGCTAATTGTTTAGCAGAACCAATAACAAATTGTTCATTTACATAAAAAATATCATGATTAATTGGTTTTGTATAATATTCTAATTTAGTATTTTCCGTTATTTCTGAAGGTTTAATTTCTTTTTTGTTTTCATCAAAAAGACTATGGTCTTCCGTTACAGAAACCTCTGTATTGCCATCTAAAACGGTGTATATTGCTTTATTAGTTTTATGTCGATAAACATACTTAACATCACGCCATCCACTCCTACAGAGGACTTTAAATGGTTTACAAGAGGTGTCATATTCTCGCCCATATTCATCAACTTTAACATTATGAATATTAATAATTTCTTCTATTGATTTAATATCAATTAGATTTGTATCATTATATTTAATGAATAATGGTGTATCACCTAATACAGAATCACCAACAATCGGAACATATCCAAGTGATGTAAAATGACTTATCATTAACCTCAAGCACATTCTACCAATACAACACGTCATCTCTGCACAAGTAACATCTCCAAAAGGAAAAACGTCAGGACTACCATAACTACCAAAAAATGAGTTGGCTAATATTTTTAAAGGCAATTGTTTTTTATCATTTGCCATTGCTTCTTCATTATATTTTTGATATTCTTTTTTTAAAGCAATTATAGCTTTTTCATCTGTGTTTTTTTCAATTTCTTTTTTAATATTTTTAGCTTTTGCACTAGCTTCCCCCTTTAAGTTTTTATATTTTTCTCGGTTGGTTAAAACATATTCTAACATCATGAGAAGTGCATTGGTAACATCAAGGTCACTTGCAACATTCCACGATAAGTCAATAGATGGATAAAGTGAGTTATAGTCTAATTTTACAACATTATCAGCATATCCAACTTTTAATAAACGAGAAAGACCACCTGTGAACCTTTTTTTAGCTCCAAAAGCTGGTACAGCAACATTTTGTTCATAACACCAAGCTAGAATAATAAGTTTCCAAATACCAGCAGTACCCATAGTACAAGCTCGTTGAAATGTTGTTGGTAATATTTTATTTATCAAAAAGTTTGATTCGTTTAAGCATAATTCTACTTTATCGGTTTCCCAAATATCATCAAGCAAATAACGTTCAACTATATATTTACCAGTTTGTTTTTCATACCCTTCTTTTAATGGATATTGTTCTGAAATTTTATACCAATCACCATTATTATTATTAAAAGCATAAGAATATGTATTGTCTGACCAAGTTTGGCTAATTATATTACCTTTAACATACACACGATTATCTTTTTTTAATCCTAAATATTTAGTAACATATTTCAATGTTGCTAATTTCATACTTGAATCAATAGCTTGTGCTCTTCGTACCGCATGTAATGAATCGACTATACTAGTACCCCACATAATAGTTGGTTTATAATACTCAACTTCACCACCAAGTTTCAATACACTTTCTTTTTGTTTTTTATAAATTGGGTATCTGAAAAAATTTGATGATAATTCTTCAAGAGAAGTGCCTAATTTTTGACATCTAACTATAATAAAATTCCAGTCAAAATTTTCAGAATTATGTCCAGCAATTATGTCAGGTTTTTCATTATATATTATTTCAAGAAAGTCAACAATGGCTTGAAGTTCATTTCGTTTTCTTTCATCGCCTTCTCCAGTAACAGTGATTACTTTTTCAAAACCCTTATTGGTTCTAATACCAATTTGGTCAATAGCATGTATCTCTGGGTTCAATCCTTGTGTTTCAAGGTCAAATAATAATCTTTTTAATTCATCATAATTATTAAATCCTTTAAAAAGACGTTTACCGCTAGCAATCATATATTGCTCAACTGGAGATATTGCCAAAAACTCTTTATTTGAAACAGTTTTTTCAATAGGATTTTTCTTTTTATCACCGTAAATTGGCGTTTTAGCCATTTGAAAAAATCTTAAAAATGTTTGAAATGACATTTTCCTTTTAGCATAAAAAAGGTATTTATATCCATTTTCTAATCTTTCTGCTGTGGTTTTCCCTTCTTGTTCGGTTTTAAGAGCTTTAACACTTATTCCAAATTCTATCATTTTCTTTTTTAGCTCATTTCTATCACCATTGAACATACGAACAGCAACACTATTTTTAGCCCACACAAATGGTTTAAAATCATCCATTTGTATCATTTTTTGCCCTTGTTCATTGATATAGATAATACTCGCCCTTTCATCACCATAACCACATTCAATGCTTATAATTTTTTGCATTGGATTATGACCATTTAAGAAATTTTCTATTTCTTGAAGATTAATTTTTGTCATATTTTATATTCTTTTTAATTAAAGGTATATGAAAATACCATCATTTTCCTTGCAAAGATATATATTTATTTTTAATAAAAAAAAAAGAGAAAGGTAAATTATCTTTCTCTTTTATCGTATAACTATTTCTAATTTTTCTTCAATTGGTACTATTAAATCTCCATAAGAATAAGTTTCAGTTTCACTTGTTAATGTGTCATTAAAATGGATTTTAAAATATCCTTCATAAGTACCTTTTTCTTTTGTATCTCTTGCTTTCCAATCATAGCATATTATATATTCGTCAACACAACCTTGATGTTCTTTTAATTTTATATAAGCAGGTGCATTAGCAATTTTAATAACATTAGTATTTTTATTTACCATAGTAAATGTTATTTCACTATTTTGTATTGCATTATAAAATTTGTTAAAATTATATCTACCATCTTGAATTAATTCTATTTTTAATTGAGGGAGTGTTGCATGTTGATTAATAAATAATGTTTGCATATTATCAATAAATTTATTAATAAATATTAAATGTTAATTAATGTTTCTCCTTTGCTGATTAATTTTTTTTGAACTTCTTGGAAAGAAATTCCATATTGTATAACTAATCTCCCATCTTCAGGATATTCTTCATAATCATTAATATTTTCCCAAGCTAATGCCACTATATCATCTATTGTGTGTTTCATACCTAAACAAGTATTTTGTGTTATAGTATCTAAAGGGATTGAAGATATTAGTTTAAAGGTTATAGTATTATTATCTGGAATAAAAATTTCATTAAATAAACCAACAGTTGTTTCTTTCCAATCATCATTACATAAAGTTAAATTTTGCTTAACAAAGTAAAAAGCATATTCGTATTTTCCTTCGACATTAGTGCCTAACATATGAACATATATTAATTTTAATTCTCCATTTCCCATAACACATTTAATTTTGCTAATTTTATTTCTATTTCATTAAAAGATTCGCCATATTTAATGTTTAATATTAATTTGTCATTTTCATCATAAGCATAAGCTAAAGAAATTATTCCATCCATACAATCTTGCATGGAAAAACAACAAGATTCTTGAATTAAAGTTAATGGGAATGATAATTTAACGATTTTAACTAAATGACAGTATTCTTCATATGGGAGAAGTTCATTGCATAAACAACATGGTGAATATTCAAAATTTTCACCCCAAAATTCATTTACATTTTCTGAAAAAATAAATTCATAAATATATTGATTATTTAATTCATATCCAACTGATTTAATAAAACAAAGTTTCATGATTCAATAGTATTTTTTTTAATGAAAATATAATTATTATTATAAAATAATAAAGTGATTTTTTTAATAAAAAATGGAAAATATATTAATACAAGAAAATTATACTGAGCCTAATGAAATAGTTAAAGATAAGGTTATTTTTGTTCCATCGCAAAAAAAGATTTTTGTTGAATCAAAAATAAGATATAAATTTATTGATTTAGGTTTGTCAGTTAAATGGGCAAGTACTAATGTTGGCGCAAAAAAACCCGAAGAAAGTGGTTATTATTTCCAATGGGGAGACAAACAAGGATATACATTAGAAAATAAAGTTTTCGATTGTTCAACTTATAAATATATAGGTCAACTACACCCACCTAAAGGAGGGTGCTTGAGCAAAGGGTGATACCCTTTGGCATGGCACGTTGACAAGTGCTCTTACTGAGTCTTGGTAAATCCAATTCTCATTACGTTTAGGTTATATTATTGGTTAATATAGTCCCATCATATAATATGACGTAGTATAAGAACCGAGAACCTGCGATTTATGGTTTTACGTACCTTGGGTGATGAGCACTCAGTCCCACCGTAAGTTTTTCTTTTTAAGGTACAACCTCAATACCATATGTCAAAGAACTTTGTTATTTATAAATATTATATTAATTAAAAAAATAATAATGTTTAACTAAATAAAAGGCATAAGTCTTGTTTCCTCTCCAACCTAAAGGATGGAGTTTCCACAAGACAGATTATATGAAAAT
>JAEIGA010000536.1_pt1 | contig 56111 bp, 46 predicted proteins | sample 9270691 | NCBI WGS metagenome assembly JAEIGA01 (sample SAMN17057246, study PRJNA624740) | gut metagenome | biome: biome; isolation source: fecal sample | host: Bos grunniens | place: China: Xizang | collected 2019 | reverse complement strand
CACCATCTATTTCTACTTTTGGAACTAATGCAGCAACAGAGTCTACAACTATAACATCAATTGCACCACTTCTAACTAAAGCTTCTGCTATTTCTAAAGCTTGTTCTCCTGTATCTGGTTGAGAAACTATTAAATTATCAATATCTACTCCTAAGTTTTTAGCGTAAACAGGATCTAATGCATGTTCTGCATCTATAAAAGCTGCCTCTCCACCTCTTTTTTGTGCTTCTGCTATTGCATGTAATGCTAATGTTGTTTTTCCTGAAGATTCTGGTCCATAAATTTCTACAATTCTTCCTTTAGGAATACCTCCTATTCCTAAAGCAACATCTAGACTTAAAGCTCCTGTTGGAATAGCTTCAACATTCATTTGTTGACACTCTCCAAGTTTCATAACAGAACCTTTTCCAAATTGCTTCTCTATTTGACTCATTGCTACTTCCAATGCTTTTTTCTTTGCTAAATTATCTCCCATTTTTTCTTCCTCCTAAAATTTTTGTTCTCTGAACTTCTGTTTGTACTTATTATATATTAAAATTTTTTTTTGTCAATACTTTTTACAAAAATTTGTTTGATTATTTTCTATACCATTTATCTATATTATGAAATATACTAAATGCATTAGGATTTAAGTTTCCACTCAAAGTTTGATTATATATCATATAATCTGTTTCCCTATATAAAAATATATATGGCATATCTTCTAAATATATATCATATAATAAACTATATTGTTCTTTTAAAGTTTTATTTTCCAAATTATTTTTTACATTATTTAGAATCTCATCCATTTTACTATTACTATAATTAGCTATATTTCCTGTTCTAAATAAAGTTGATAATTTAGGTGTAAATTCCATTTCAAAACCACATAAAATAACATCATAATTTTTACTATTAAGTAAATTTTGATATGTTGCTGTAGGTACAGAATTTACGTGAACTACTATTCCATGATTATTTAATTGAGCTACTAAATTATTTACAACTTGTACTCTGTCTGCCTTATCAGAATTTACTGTAATATTAAGTTCTAAAATTTTACCATTTTTTACCCAAGTATTATTTGTATAAACATATCCAGCTTCTTCTAATAATAATTTAGCTTGTTCTGCGTTATAATCTATTTCCAATTTATTATCATATAACCAATGTGATTGTGGTAAAACAAATTGTGATACTGCAAAACCAGAACCAATATTAAAAATAATATTATTTCTATCTAACATATAATTTATTGCTCTTCTTACTTTATTATCAGCTAAAATTTCATTTTTAGTAGTATTAAAAGCCAAGAAATTAATATCTCTAGTATAATATTCTATTTTTTTATATCCTAAACTTCCAATGTAATCTTCAATATTAGCTACTTTAACATTTATAACATCTAAATAACCACTTTTAAAATCAGTATAAACTTCTCCTATAGTATTATAAATAGTTATTTCAATTTCTTCTAACATCGGATTAACATTTTCTTTATTCCAATAATTTAAATTTTTAGCTAATTTTAATTTATTATTTGCAGCTTCTGAAATATAAAATTTTCCTGTTCCAATAACAGTATCATTTTTTATAGTATTAACAAAATCTTCATTTAAATAATATGCTTCACTTAAAATTGGAAATGTTAATTTATATTCAAAAAATTCTACTTCTTGAGAAAGTTTTACTTGAACTGTATTTGAATCAATAGCTTGAACACTTTCAACATTTCTTAAATTATTGTTATATGTTGATACAAAACCTTCTGCTTGTCTAATTTTATTAAAAGTAAAAACAACATCATTTGCTGAAAATAATGTCCCATCATGCCAATAAACATTTTCTCTTAATTTAATTACATATGTTAAATTATCTGTTTTTGCAATTTCTTTAGCTAATACATATTTTATATTATAATCTTCATCTATGGTAATTAAAGAATCAAAAATCAATCTAGAAATATCTTTTACATCTTTATTAGCACTAACAATTGGATTTAAATTGTCAAAGCCTGCAATTCCAATCCTTATGTTTGTTATAATAGTAGTTTTAGTTGAAGTTTGATCAACTTGTTCTATTATTTCTTCTTTATTATAAAAAATTGCATATACAATTATTAAAAATATTATAAAACCTATTATAAATATATATTTAAAAATGTTACGTCTCAATTTTATCTCCTAATCTATAAATTACACTATTATTATCACACCCAAATTTATAGTTGTCAACAAATTTTTTTCTACATTTTTCTCTTATTTTTTTATCAAAATTACAACAAAAAAACGGACCAACACATATGTTAATCCGTATTTTTATATTCTAAAAATTAATTGTCGTATAAACTGAATCTGTTGAGTCTTGAAGATTTGAAATAACTTTTCCAGATGTATCTTGTATTTTAAAATAATATGTTCCACTGTCATATACATAAAAACTAACTGTATTTTCTGTATATTCACAATCACCTAAATAAGAAACATCAACCCATTGTGCACCTTCATTTGTACTAAAATATGCTTTATCAATATTGTATTTTCCAATATCATCTGAATAATTTAATACTAAAGTTATTTTATACATTTTTGTAGAATCACTTTGAACAGGTACTTGTGTAAATGTTATTCCACTTGAATTTGATAATACACTAGCTGAACTTTTTTGAATAACCTTTGAATCTTCTAAATCTATTAAAGAATATATTACCTCGTCTTCTGTATAATCTGAACAACCATCAACAGAATATACATATCTTGTAGAAAAATCTATTACAACATCAAACTCTATTCCATTTATATTAAAATAATCTTGTAATTGTGAAGAATAAAAATAAAATACATATCCTTCATGGAAACTTGCATTTCCACCAAAATAATTATCTATTATATATTCTGCATTACTCGCATTTTCAGCAACAGCAAGAGTTCCAGGTATTTCTCCATAAACACTAGCAAAAAAACCTGTAGTTGCATCAGAATAACTAGTAAATTCTCCTGTTTTATATTTTTCACACATTTTATCTACTGCGCTTTGCAACTCTTCTAATTGAGCTAAAAAATTTTCATATTGCATTTTTCTATACATATTTATACTACTTGTAATTGTTATACCTGCTAATATAAGTAAAATTACTACTGTAACAACTAAAAATATTAAAGTTACACCTTTTTGACTCTTCATAATTCCTCCTCTTTTGTTACGCATTTATTATTGATAATATTGAAGTAATATATCTGTAACATATGCTTGATAATCAAAAGCTTTTTGATAAATAGGTGTTCCATAATCTATTCCAAATGTATCTACTGTAGCTGTTGTTATTGTAGGTAAGCTTTCAAAATACTTAATATCTTGTTCTGTTGATTCTTCATTTTCAACAACTTTTAAAGTATTTATTTTTTCTATAATATCAAAACCTTTTATCACTTTTCCAAATGGAGTGTATAAACCATTTAAAGAACTTTTTTCTTCCATAACTATAAACATTAAAGATGAACCTGAATTATAACTTTGTTCTGTTAAATTTGTAGTATCATAAGAAGCATAAGTTGGTCTATATAATCCAACTGTCCATTTTTCAAATCTTAAAGTATTTTTTTCATATCCATTTGCAACAAATTCACCTTTTATTGAAACATTATAATCTGCTGCACTTCCAGTAGGAACAGATAAATCAATATCAGAAACAGTTACCTTATCTTCAATGGCATTGCTTGCTGCAACCTCTTCAGCTTCACCTTCAGTTGTTTCTTCAGTAGAAGCTTCATTTCTCACCATTCCTAAATGTACTGCCATATCATCTGTACCATAAAATACTTTTCCGTCATAATATTTATTTTGAATTAATTTAACAATTGTACTAACTGTATTTGGAGCATATTCAGGATATAATTCAATTTGCACTTCTCCATATCCACTTATGTTTAATGTTACTATTGGATTTTTAGCTTTTTTATTATACATTGAACTATGTATAGATAATCCTATTAACCCTAATATAATACTTGCTAATACAAAAATTACAATTATCATTAAAACTATTTTAAATTTTTTCATTCTAAATCTCCTCTATATGTTTAAAATCTTTATTGCATCCACAACATTTTTCACGCCTATTATATCTAATTTATATTTTTCTTTCAATAGTTTTTTATTACTTTCAGGAATTATACAAGTTTTATATCCTAGCTTTTCAGCTTCTCTAACTCTCTTTTCTATCATATTAACACTTCTCACTTCACCAGTTAAACCAACCTCGCCTATCGCAATAAGGTCATGTGATATAGGAAGATTTTTAAGACTAGAAATAACAGCTAGACAAATTCCTAAATCAATAGCTGGTTCATTTACCTTTATTCCACCTGCTATATTTAAATAAATGTCTTGATTTCCCAAAGTTACTCTTGCTCTTTTTTCTAACACTGCTGCTAAAAGAGTTAATCTATTATAATCTATTCCAATTGCATTTCTTCTAGGCATTCCAAAAACACTTTGTGTAACTAAAGCTTGAAGTTCTAAAAGAAGTGGTCTTGTTCCTTCCATACTAACTACAACAACAGTTCCTGTAGCATTATCATTTTCCTTATTAGAAATAAGTACAGATGATGGATCTTTTATTTCTACCAGACCTTCATTTTGCATTTCAAACATACCAATTTCATTAGTAGAACCAAATCTATTTTTTACACCTCTTAAAATTCTATATGAAAAATATCTTTCACCTTCTAAATATAATACTGTATCTACCATATGCTCTAATACTCTTGGACCAGCTATATTTCCATCTTTAGTAACATGTCCGATTATTATAGTAGTAACTGATTTTTGTTTACACATCTTCATTACTCTAGCTGTAACTTCTCTTACTTGAGAAACACTTCCACTAGTTGATGTAATTTCCTCTGAATACATAGTTTGAATAGAATCTATAATTACAAATTTTGGCTCTATTTTTTCAATACTAGCTTCAACATTATCAATATCAGTTTCTGACAAAAACATAATATCATCTCTATTAATATTTAATCTATCTGCTCTAATTTTTATTTGTTCAGCAGATTCCTCTCCTGATATGTATAAAATTTTTCCATCTACTTTAATATTTTCACAAATTTGTAAAATTAATGTCGATTTTCCTATACCTGGTTCACCACCTAAAAGCGTTAAAGAACCATATACAAAACCTCCACCTAAAACTCTATCTAATTCTTCAATACCAGTTTTTATTCTAGAAGTTTCTTTTTTCTCTACTTTATTTAATTGAATTGCTTCTGAACGCTCTTTTCTTTTTTCTTTTGTTCCACTTTTTGTAACATCTTTTTCTTCATAGAATGAATTCCATTCATTACAAGCTGGACATTTTCCAAGCCATTTACTTGATTCGTATCCACAATTGCTACAAACAAATATTGTTTTTGTCTTCATTTAAACGCCCTTTCATAAATTTATTTTATTTTAAAATAGAACTTAAAAATTTAAGTTCTATTTATCTTTTGTAAATTATTTTATTATTTTTAATTTTTTTAAATTTTCTAAAACTAATATATACATAGCTTGACTCCAAGCTAAACCTATTACCCAATCTGGTCTCATAGTTTCATTATTTATTTGTTCACCAAGAAAACCATGTTCTGTTGCTGTTTTAGTAACAAAATCAAAATTTTCTTTAGCTTTATCATATTCTTTTAATTCAATGTAATATAAAGCCATCCATAAATTAGTTAGAATCCATGGACTTTTTCCTCCATTATAAGTATCACCTTCATATCTTAAATAACCACCAGTATATGTTCTTAAAGTCATATCAATTTTTTCAATAGTATTTAAAATATTTTTTTCTTTTGGAGTAAACACTCCAAATGGAACCACTACTCCTAAAACACTCATATCCATCTTTTTATCTTCTATATTTCTTACAAAAGTCTTTTTATCTGTATCATAAAATTTTCTAAGTATATATTCTTTAATTTGAATTAGTACATTTGAAAGTTCTTTATCTCTTTTATTTATAGCTTCAATTTTTAATCTATTATTATCAAAAGTTGGTTTTATAAATTCATCTAATTTAAGCATTGCATTAAAAGCTCCAAATATAGCAGCTATCGAATATATTGAAATTCCTTCATGTTCTTCCCATAAGTCATAACTTAATCTCATTTCATTTCTTTGGTCTATAATATCATATATGTATTTAAGTAAAAATGTTGTCGCTTTTTCGCACATCTTAAATGCTTCTTTTAAAAATTCTTTATCTTTTGTTTTTACATAATGATCTAATACACCAGATATTACACTTGCTGTTTCATCAATTTGATACCCCCAAGATGGAGCTAGTCTTCCATCTAAATAAAATCTTTGCTCCCACATACCATTTTTTTCTTGAGTTCTTCTGCAAAATACATTATAAAATTTAGCAACTTCATCTTTCATTCCTAAAGCATCCATTGCCTTGCAAATAAATACTGCATCTCTTGGCCAACAGAAACCATATCTACCACATTTAGTTTTATATTCATCAATTTCCATTGCAGCAGATATTCCACCTATTTCTTCATTATAAAGCAAATTAAATAATAATATTGTTCTATTATAAATATCTTTTATTTTATTATCAGCATTTGATTTATTTATACCAATTTTATCACTATCTTTAACTTGCTTTTTCCAATATTTTTTACAATCTTCTAAAGCATCTCTTATATCAATTTTTCTAATTCTTTCTATTTCATTTTCAAGATCTACTGAAATACTTTTTTTCTCATTATCATTAACATATAAATATAAATTAAATGTTGTTTCTTCTCCTGGTTTTAAAGTTTTTAATTTATAACTTATACTAGAATCTTTTGATAGACCAATATAATCTTTTCCTAAAACCACACCTGTTTTAAAAGTATCTCTAGCTCCATTTATTTGATAAGCTAATAATTCATTTTTAGAAAAAATACATAAAGAATAATTATGAGTATATTGTATTAATGCATCATTTTTTATATATCCACTTACATCATCATTATCGTTTGATAAAAGTTTTGAATATACAGAAAAATCTATATCCAAATCTATTGTATTTTCATTTTTAAATTTATAACTTTTTACTAATAAATTCTCATTCATAGATACAAAATCAACTTGTAAAATTCTTAAATTAAAATAAGAATTAAAAATTTCAGTTTGTAATATATTTGTTTTATCAATATATGATTGTACATATACATTGTTTGAATCATCATGTAAATAAATATTTGATGAATTATTAACTTTTACTCCAACAATAAATTCATCTATCATTTGTCTATAATTTATTATTGGAAAATTAAATCTTAATAATTCTCCTTTTTTAGTAAAACTTGCAGTTAATTTTCTATTACCTATTATTGCATCATTAAAATACTTTGACATAATCCATCCTTCCAGGAAAATTTTCCTAATTTATTTTATTCACCCATAATTTTTGAAATATGTTCTTGTAGTTCTTTAACTCTATTAGTTAAATTGATTATATCTTCATCTTTAGTTTCTATTTGTTCATTCTTAACAGCTGTCTCTATATCACTCATTTTTGAAATTAATTTTTCAATATTTTCAAGAACTTCATATTTTCTAGCAATCTTATTATATTTTGTAAGATTTTCTTGATTAATTTCACAAACAGGCTCTTCTGTTCCATTTAAATCATATGTTTCAGCAAATGATGGTATAGTAGTTTTTATACCAGCTGTACTTTCAATTTTATGTTTTAATTCTATTTGTCCTTCTTCTTCACCATGAACTAAAAATACATGTTTTGGAGGATTATGGAAAGAATAAATGAAATTCAAAAGCCATTCTTGGTCTGCATGTCCAGAATATCCTTCAATATATTCTACTCTTGCATTAACAGCAATTTCTTCACCAAAGATTTTTACTTTTTCAGCACCATCAACAATACTTCTTCCTAAAGTACCAACAGCTTGATATCCAACAAAAAGAATTGTACTTTCTGGCTTCCATAAATTATGTTTTAAATGATGTTTAATTCTACCAACTTCACACATTCCACTAGCTGATAAAATTATACATGGATCATCCATTTCATTTAATTCTTTTGATTCTTCTGCTGTTACTGTAAATTTAAGTCCTGGAAATTCTAATGGATTATCACCTGATTTTATTTTTTCTTGAATTTCTTCATCAAAAAGTTCAGTGTTTTTCTTAAAAATCTCAGTAGCTGAAATGGCAAGTGGACTATCTACATAAACTGGTGAATTCATTAAAGTTTTATATTTCTTAATAAATTCTTCATCATTTTTCTTTCCTTCTTTTAATTTATCAATTTCATATAAAATTTCTTGAGTTCTACCAACAGCAAATGATGGTATTACAACAGTTCCACCTTGATCTAAAGTTTCAGAAACAATATCCAAGAAAGCTTCAGCTTTCTCATCATTTCTAACATGTAATCTATTTCCATATGTAGATTCCATAACAACATAATCAGCATTACTTATCATAGTTGGAGAATCTAATAATGGTAAATCATTATTTCCTAAATCTCCTGTAAATACTGTTTTTATTGTTTTTCCATCTTCAGTAATCCATGTTTCAATTATTGCTGAACCTAACATATGTCCAGCATCATTAAAACGAACTCTTATATTTTCATCTATTTCTATTATTTCATCATATCCTACTGGTTTAAAAATATCTAAACATTTTAAAGCATCTTCAGCAGTATATAGAGGAGGAATCAAATCTTTTCCTTCTCTTATTCTTTTTCTATTTTTCCATTCAACTTCAGTTTCTTGAATATGTCCACTATCTGGTAACATTATAGAGCATAAATCACAAGTCGCTTTAGTAGCATATACTGAATTTCTATATCCTTCATTATAAAGTTTTGGAATTCTACCTGAATGATCTATATGAGCATGTGTTAATAACATGAAATCTATTTCATTTACATCATATAAAAATGGATCAGCATTATCAAATTCTTCTTCTATTTTTCCTTGATACATTCCACAATCTACTAAAAATTTTTTACCAGCTGCTTCTACTAAAATGTTTGAACCTGTAACAGTTTTTGCTGCACCTAAAAAAGTAATTTTCATTTGTACCTCCTAATTAAATAATTTAATTTTTTTATTTAATTTTATTCCTATGTCATTTTTCTTAATTGTATCTTCAAAAACAATTTCTCTTTCTAAAACTTCATTTTCATATACACAAATTATTAATTTATCTAAAGACCATTTTAATTTTACTTTTATTTCATCTAAATCAATAATTTTAGTATCTAAGATTTTCTTTATTATTTTATAATTAGTCTCAATATCTAAATTAATTATTTTTATATCTTCATTTTTACAAGCTTTAGTAATAATTACTTTATATATATCATTTATATTTTTTTCAAGCTTTTCTATATCTTTTACCTTTAAATCCTTTGTAACAAAAAGATTTCTATAATATCTAATTTGATAAATCAATCTTATTATTTCATCAGACTCTTCTATTTCATTTGCTTTTTTTAATAAATATTTTGTAAATTCAACTTGCATCTTTACAAAAATATTTATTTTACTATCTTTCTTAAATTCATATTTTTCTTCAATTTTTTGTTTATCTTCTTTACTTGAAATTGTATATAAATATTTACACAAATATGAAAAATAATTGGTACTTTCACATCTTTTTTTCAATTCAACAATTGATGATTTTCTAGAATTATTTTGTTTCATCCATTGTTCCATATATTCTTGATCAAATATCATTATCAAATTTTGATATATAAGATTTGCTTGTAAATCATTCTTATATTCTAAATTTATATCCCAAGACCAACCATTAAAATCTGATAATACTTCTAAAATATTTTGATTAGCACCATTTACTAAAACTCTTTGCATAGCATGTTTAAACAAAAAATTACTTTCTACATAAAAATATTTAGGCATAATATCTATTATTCCATATAGCAAAGATAATTCTGTAGGATATGCTAGTATGCTTCTTTCTTTAGTATTAGTAATAGAAAAAAGATTATTATTTTTTATAATTTCAGCTTCTTTACTATTAGGTTCTACAAGTTTAATATTATCACAATACTCTTTTATTATATCTATTATTTCTTGCAGAAGTTCATCTTTAGTTTTATTTATATGTTTTACAATTTTATAATCTTCATAAGAACTTTCTATTTTGTAAACCATACTAAGTAATAAGCTTTTTATGTTTGATGAAAAATACTTAGAATCTAAAACATTTTCTAACATTAAATTATAATCATTAAATCTCATTTTAGAAAATAAGTTCATTCATCAAACCTCCTTTTTATATTTTTTTCAAAACTTTAATTTCTATTCATCATCAGTAGAGTTATCTTGTGGCATCATATTAAGTTCTTGCCATCTTTCTTTAGACATAAGAACTTGTCTTGGTTTACTGCCTTCATATCCAGAAATAATACCTCTAGCCTCCATTTGATCTATTATTCTTCCAGCTCTTGCATAACCTACTTTAAATCTTCTTTGAATAAATGATGTTGATGCTTGACCAATATCTATAACAGTTTCAATAGCATCATTTAAGAATGGATCTGCATCATCTTCTTCATCTTCCATATCTTTTTCTCTATCAGATTTATTAGCATTTTCAATACTTTCTAATATATCAGCATTATAAGTAACAGTTCCATTTGATTTAACAAAACCTACTATATTTTCTACTTCTTTATCAGATACAAATGCACCTTGAACTCTTATTGGTTTTGGAGCACCAATTGGATAAAATAACATATCACCTTTTCCTAATAATTTTTCTGCTCCAGCTCCATCTAAAATTGTTCTTGAGTCAACTTGTGATGAAACAGCAAATGCAATTCTTGATGGAATATTAGCTTTAATTATACCTGTGATAACATCAACAGATGGTCTTTGTGTAGCAATAACTAAATGCATACCAGCAGCTCTAGCCATTTGAGCTAATCTACAGATAGCATCTTCAACATCATTTGGAGCAACCATCATTAAATCTGCAAGCTCATCTATAATTATAACTATATGTGGAAGAGACCCTCCTCCAGCATTTTCTTTTTCTAAAGCTTCATTATATCCAGCAATATCTCTTACACCTTTATCAGCAAATAAAGAATATCTATTTACCATTTCTTGAACAGCCCATGCAAGAGCACCTGCTGCCTTTTTAGGATCTGTAACTACTGGAATTAATAAATGTGGAATTCCATTATAAACAGATAACTCAACCACTTTAGGGTCAACCATTACAAGTTTTACTTCACTAGGTTTTGCTTTATATATAATACTTGTGATTAATGTATTTATACATACAGATTTACCAGAACCAGTTGAACCTGCAATAAGCACGTGAGGCATTTTTGCAATATCAGTTACTACAATTTCACCTGCTACGTTTTTACCAAGTGCAAATGCTAATTTTGATTTTTTATCTATAAATTCATCTGATTCTATAATATCTCTTAAATGTACTATTTCTTTATCTGTATTTGGTATTTCAATACCAACAGCTTGTTTTCCAGGAATTGGTGCTTCAATTCTTATACTTTCAGCTGCCAAATTTAATGCAATGTCATCAGCAAGCTTAGCTATTTTACTAACTCTAACACCTTCTGCTGGTTTTAGTTCATATCTTGTAATTGCAGGACCTACTGAAACATTTTCAACTTTAGCTGAAACACCAAAACTATGTAGTGTTTTTTGAAGTCTTAAAGCAGTATCGGCATAAGCTTTCTTTCCACCTTTATTTGCTTTTCCAACACCTTGTTTCATAAGTTCTGTTGGTGGATATTCATAATTTTCATCTATAGCTGAAATTGTATTATGTTCTAATTGTAAAACTTCTTTTGTTTTATTTTCTTTTACCACTTCTTCTTCTTTAAATATGTTTGAAGTTAATTCATTTGGATTTGGTTTTTGTTCAATAATTTCTGCTTTATCATTTTTTCTAAGTATGCCTTTAAACATACCTTTTTTAACTGGCTCATTTTGAACTTCACTACCATCATTTAAATTTATTTTTATTTGTTCTTCTGGAATTACTATTTCATCAGCAGCGAAGGCTTTTGATGTTTTCATATTTCCAGCTGTTTGTGTCGCAACTGTTTCAGTAACAGCTTGAATTCTGCTAGCTTTTCTTTCTTCTCTTCTTTGATTTCTTTCTGCACGTCTAGCTTCTTCGGCTTCTCTTTTTTCTTCTTTAGAATCTTCCATTTTATCAAACCAATCTCTGATAATTTCTGATGGATGTATTCCAAATGTAAATACAATTAACATTGCTGCTCCGCCTAAAGCCACAACAGCAGCTCCAAACTCATTAAATAACATTACTAATGGATATGAAATTACAGCTCCAATTGTTCCTCCACCTTTATTTAGTACTCCAAGAGTATAAGCAGCTTGAACAACACTTTCAAAACCTTTTGTTTTATCTATATTTCCATTTGAAATTTGATATATAGTTAAAACAGAAGATATCAATCCTAAAAAAATCAAATATTGTAACAATTTTGATTTTAAATATTTCCCTTCATCTTTAGCAACTGCATATGCTAAAGCTAGGAAACCAAAAGGAATTACATATTTTATTCCTCCTAAAATTCCACCAAGAGCCGGACTCAAAATTTCACCTACTGCTCCTTCTCTAAAAAATATAACAACAAATGATAGTATTGCTAAAATAATACATACTATTACTGCAATATCAATATCAAATTCTTTTCTTCTTTGTTTTTTCGCTGTAACTTTCTTTTTCTTTCTACCCATGTAATTCTCCTATTCTTTTTATAGTTTTATCACATTTTCATATTCTAAAAATATTTATTAAAAATTTTTAGAATATAAAAACAGAAGAGATTAGAAATTAGAAATATATTACAATTCTAACTTCTAATCTCTTAAAGATTATTTTAATTGTTTTCTTTGTTGTTGAACAGTATCAATCTTATTTTGCAAACTTACTTCAACATTGTTAATTGCTTCACAAAGCTTTAACATAGTATCTTCAACATCTTTTAAAACTCCATCAGCATAATCATTTGCATTAGCAGAATATTCTCTATAAATATCATTAGCTGTAGCAATAATTTCTGTTTTCTTTTCATAAGCTTTCTTAGTAATCTCATGTTCATCAATCATAGAAATTATTCTATTTTCTGCTTCTTTAACAATATCATCAGCATCCTTTTGAGCTTCTGTAATGATTCTTTCTCTTTCTTCTTTTATCCATTTTGCTTGTTTTAACTCATCTGGTAATTTCAATCTGATTTCTTTGATTATAACTAATATTTCATTTTTACTTACTATTCCTTTATCTGTAAAAGGCACTGTTCTGCTTCTTTCTAATATATCTTCTAAAGCCTCTAACAATGTAAAGATTTCCATATTTACCCCTTTCGTCTTATAAATATAAGAGATACTCTCCCATATTTTCTGACATCATAAATATCCACTGAAAAGTCCTGTATTTCTCCTAAAACTTCTTTTTCGATATCTGTTTCTATAATTATTATTCCATCTTCATTTAATAAATTTTTTTCTAATATTAATTTTATAGATTCTTTTGTATAATCAGTTTTATAAGGTGGATCCAAAAAAATTATATCAAACTTCAAAGCATCTTTTTCAAATTTTTCTAAAGCTTTTTTATAATCTTTTTGTATTACAACCGTTTTATCTTTGCATCTTGTTTTTTCAATATTTTTATTAATTATTTTAATAGCCTCAAAGGAGGAATCACAAAAATATGTTTTTTCAGCACCACGACTTATTGCTTCTAAACCTAAAGCACCACTTCCAGCAAATAAATCTAAAACAATACTTTCCTTTATTTTAAAATTTAATATATTGAATAAAGATTCTTTTACTCTATCTAATGTAGGTCTAGTAACATCCATCCCATCTAAAGTATATAATTTTGTCCCTCTCATGCTACCGCTTACTATCCTCATTTTAATCCTCGACTATTATATTATATATCTATTTTATTCCATTTTTAGGAATAGTCAAGTATATTAACAAAAATGTAATACTGATTTAATTCTATTGTAACAAAAAATAATATATGTTTTTTGTTATTTTATTTCTTACTAAAAAACAAGTATTTTTAAATACACAAAAAAGGATAAGAGCGTAACTCTTATCCTTTATAAAAGACATATATTATTCATCTTTTCCTTCATCTTTTAACATTTCTAATTGAGAAATAAGTAGTGCTTCCATTTTTGCTTTATACATATCAAATTTTTTCTTCATTTCTTCAAGTTTAACTCTCATTTCAAATTCTTGTCTGCCTAAATCTTCAACTGCTTGTTTAGCGTTTAATTCTGCATCTTTTAAAATTTGATCTGCTTGTTGATTTGCCATTTTCTTTATATCTTCAGCTGTTGTTTGAGCCATTACTAATGTGTTTTGTAATGTATGTTCTACATTTCTATAATGTTCTAAATCTTTTTTGTTAGCCTCTACTTCATTACGAAGTTCTGCATTTTCTTTGTACAACTTCTCATATTCAACTGTTAATTCGTCAAGAAATTCATCAACTTCATTAGAATTATACCCTTTAATTGCTTTTGTAAATCTCTTATTTTCAATATCTAATGGTGTTAACATATCATTTCCTCCAAACTTCTTATTATTTTATCCAAGGAGCTTGCATTTTTTCATTTCTCTCCTTAGTAATTGGTTCGTTTGTTATATCATAATTACAAGGAGCTACAACGAATATTGAATTAGAAACTTTTTCGATACGTCCATCTAAAGCTGTAACTGCACCACTAACAGTATCAATTATTCTTCTAGCTATATCTTTATTAACATATTCTAAATTCATAACGATTCCATTTTTTGCTTTTAATTCGCTAATGATTTCATTAACATCTGGATCATATGTAGTTGGTTTTAAAATTTTCATTTTAACTGGTTGAGCTTGAGGCATACTTACAACTTTGTTTTTTCTGCCTTTAAATATACTTAAAGTTTCACTTTCTTTATCAACTTCTTCTGGTTCATCATAATCATATAAAGCTTCTGAACCATCTAATTCTTCATCAAACTCTTCTTCGTTTTCTCCTACTAAATATTCCCAAATTTTCTTTATTGCAGCAACTGCCATCTTATAGACCTCCTAATAATTTACTTTTCATTCGTAATCATATACATAGTATCTAACTTTTTCGTTATATTGTCAAGCGTTTTTTTAAATGTTATATATTTTTATTTTTTTTGTAATGTTTATGTAACATTTTTTACCAAAATTTGATCATATCTTTTAATTGTAGACATTTCTTGTATCTCATCTAAAGTATATCCCATCGACTCTAATTCTTCATCAGAATAATTATCTACTATAGAATATGTATCATTTTGTCTTAAAACTTTTACTAATATTTTTTCTTCATTTCCCGCTTTTTGTCTTTTTACATATGTTAAACCATCTTCTTCTATTAAAGCTTTATTACTTACTTTTAATCCTGAGTATTGCCACCAAATAATTTCTAATGATATTTTTCTATATTCTAACAAACTTTCTATATTTCTATCAATTTCAAAAACTAAAATTCTACCATTTTCTTCTTCTTTTATATAAACTATTTTAGCAGAAATTTCTGAAGAATCTGATAATCTAAGTGTAACTTCATTTCCTATTTCTGCCACATCAGCATTTTCAGTATTTATACTACAAGCAATATAAGCTTTAAAATTATTAACAACTTTTCCATGTTCTTTACTTTCAGGAATACTTGATCCCACATTTAATTCAAATCCATTTAGTAAATCTGTTGTTAAATAACTAAAGTCATTACTTTTCAAAACTTCTTCCAAACCATCTACTCTATATGAAACAACTCCTGCATTTTGTGCATATATTATTTCTGAATTACTTGTAAGTTCACTATTTAAAGCATTTCTTTGAGCAATTAATTCTTTTATAAAAGAACCCGCTGGACTATTTTCTCCAGCAATTTCAGCTTTTTTTATAATGTAAGAATCTATCTTTTTTTCATATTCTTCGATTGTTTGAAGTTCATTTTTATATTGAAGTTCATCTAATAATTTTTCTATTTGAATTTCTAAATTATCAATATCAACAGATGGTAAATTTGATTTATTATTTTCTAATGCTTCATCTATTTGTTTATCTAAATCTTCAATTTGTTTTACTATTTCTTCCTCATTATTAGAATAATATCTAAATACAGCTTCACCCTTTGAAACTCTTTCTCCATCTACTATTATTTGATCTAAACCATTAGAATAATTATTACCTTTTAACACAACTTCTTCTCTAATAATATATCCTTCTACTTGTTCTTCATAAGATAAAGTTCCTTCATTAACAATAAAAGTATCTACATTTTTATTTATTAAATTAGCACTATTAGTAAAAATAATTACTAATATTATTATTAAAATAACAGTTCCAATTAATTTAATAATTCTCTTTCTTTTATTCATTTATCTCCTCCAAAATAATATTTACATTATTTTGTATACCCATATCACTATCTAGCCATAAATAATCATTATTTTTTCTAAACCAAGTTAATTGTCTTTTTGCATATCTTCTAGTTTCTTGTTTTATTTTTTCAACCATTTCTTCATAAGAAATTTTTTCTTCTAAATATTCAACAACTTCCTTATATCCTAAAGCTTGCATAGCTGTTGGATATTCATCATATTTATTATAAATTTTTTTTACTTCTTCTACTAAACCTTGCTCAAGCATAATATCAACACGTAAATTAATTCTATTATAAAGCTTTTCTCTATCCATATTAATAGCAAACTTTTTAAAATCGTACTTAACACCTTTTTCTCTTGATAAAATTTCAAGTTCTGTTTTAGTTTTTCCAGTAGCCTTATAAATTTCTAAAACCCTAACAATTCTTTTTTTATCATTAGGAGAAATCTTTTCCATTGCTTTTGCATCTATTTTACAAGCCTCTTCATAAAGTGCTTTTAACCCCTCTTCTATTTCAGCCCTTTTCATTAATTCATCTCTATATTCTGAATCAAATTCCATATCCATATATTCAATTCCATATATCAAAGAATTAACATACAAACCAGTACCACCAACAACAATCGGAACTTTACCTTTTGCTAAAACCTCTTCAATAGCAGTTTCACTATCTTTTTTAAAATTAGAAACTGTATATCTTTCTGTAGGTGGAATTATATCTATTAAATAATGTTTTATTCCTTGCATTTCTTCTTTAGTTACTTTTGCTGTTCCAATATCCATTTCTTTATAAATCTGCATAGAATCACAAGAAACAATTTCTCCATTGATTTTTTTAGCAAGTTCAATAGATAATGCAGTTTTTCCAGAAGCTGTTGGTCCAGCAATTACTATAACTTTAGATTTCATCATTTTCTCCTAATTTTCAAGATAAAACATAATTAACTTTTTTAAAATTAATTATGTTTTACGTTATTTTATCTTCTACTAAATTTTTTCTCTAAATCATTTTTTGTTATTTTTACTGCTGTTGGTCTTCCATGAGGACAAGTAAATGGATTTGGTAAGCATAATAACTTATTTAATAAAGTTTCTACTTCTCTATTATCCAATTTCATATTTCCTTTTACAGCAGCTTTACAAGCAACAGTGGCAATAAATTTATCTTCTTTTTCTTGTTTTGCTGTTACAGCAACTGTATCAATTTCATCTAATATTTCTAAAAAGATTTTTTTAGTGTTTAATTCTTCACACATACTAGGAACTGATACAAGTTTTATTGTATTTTCACCAAATTCTTCAAAATCAAATCCAGCTTTTTTAAACATATCAATATTTTCTCTAGCAATAGACATTTCTTTATGACTTAAAGTAATAATATCTGCTAAAAGAAGCATTTGAGAATCTTTTTCAGCTTCACTATAATAATTCTTTTTAACCTTTTCATACATAATTCTTTCATGAGCAGCATGTTGATCTATTATATACATCTCATCTTTAATCTCTATAATTATATATGTTGAAAATACTGTTCCAATTAATTTATATTTAAGCTCTGGAACTTCTTCTTCCTCAAAAACACTTAAATTATCTTCAGCTGTTTTAAATGCACCTGAGAAATTAATTTTTTCCTCTTCTTCTTCTTTTTGTTTTCTAATTGAAACAACTTCACTTCCAAACACTTTTTTATACATATTTGCAAATTCAGGATTTACTGGAATTTCTTCTTTTGCTTCATTTAAAGCTTCTCTTACTTTACCAGTATCTATCATTTGAGTATCATCAATATCTGCTTCAATTTTTAATTTTAAAATTGCTTCTGTTACATTATCAATATTTTGAACTGAGGCTTCAGTAGATTCTTCATTAGATACTACATCTTCTCCGTCTTCTTGTTTTAATTTGCCTAATGTATCAATAACTTCTGTTTTTGGAAGTTCAATATTTTTTGTACTTTCTAATTTCATTGTTTCTTGATTAACTAAAGTTTCTTTTAATTTTTGAGCTGTTTCATTATCTATAGTGATTGTTTCACTAGCTAATTTTTCCACAACTTCTGCACTATCTACTTCCATAGTTTCACCCAAAGTTAATGTTTCTCTAACTTTTACACTGTCAACCACCATTGTTTCACTATTTACTAAACCTTCTGCAATTTTAGCACTATCTATTACCATTGTTTCATCATTTGCAGTTGTAGTGGCAGCTTCTAATTTTCTTACTTCTTCAGTATTTAAACTTCTAGTTTCTTCTAATTTTTTCTCTTCAGCTTTAGTTCTAGATATATCTTCAAATAATCTTTCTTTAGCTGATTTTCTATATTCAAAAATTTCTCTTAATTGATTATTTTCTAATTCTTCTTTTGTTTCTTCAGGTTCTTTTAACAATCTCTTAAAGAATCCTGTGAAAGCATTAGTTTTTGGTATTTCAATTTCTTCTGCATTGTCTTTTGTTTCAATATTTTCTTCTGAAGATTCCTCTTTTCCTACAGTTTGAATGATATCTTCTGAAGTTTTATTTACATTTTCTGTTTCTAAATTAATTGGTCTATTTATATTTTCAATTAATTCTCCTTTGGCTAGTCCAGATTTTATAGCATGGAAAATTGCTTTAAATACTTTTCCTTCTTCTTCAAATCTAACTTCTAATTTAGCAGGATGCACATTAACATCTACTTTTCTTGGATCCATTTCAATATTTAATATAACAAATCCAAATTTACCACCAGGAACTAATCCTTTATATGCTTGATCTACAGCTGCAGATAAACTTTTATCTTTTACATATCTATTATTAACAAAGAAATGTTGATATGTTCTGTTATTTCTAGCAATTTCTGCTTTTCCAACAACACCTGTAACTTTCATATCTTCATATGTAAAATCAACATCCATAATTCCATTTGCAATATCTTTTCCAAATATGCTATAAATTACTGTTTTTGAATCACCATTTCCATTTGTTTGAATAATAGTTTTTCCAGAATTTATAAGTTTTAATGAAACATCTTTATTTACTAAGGCAATTCTTGTAATTGCATCCTCAATATATCCAGATTCTGTGAAGTCTTTTTTCAAAAATTTATATCTTACTGGTGTATTAAAAAATAAATTTCTAACTGTTATTGTAGTTCCTACTGGACAACCTACTTCAGATTTTTCTAAAATATTTCCACCTTCAATAACAATTCTATGACCAGTTTCATCTTCTGCTCTTTTAGAAATCATTTCAACATTTGCAATTGCTGCAATACTAGCTAAAGCTTCACCTCTAAACCCCATTGTAGTAACTTCTTCTAAATCTTCTGCTTTTCTAATCTTACTTGTAGCATGTCTTTCAAATGCAATTTCCATATCATCTTCTGCCATACCACATCCATCATCTGTTATTTTTATAAGTGAGATACCACCATTTTTTATTTCAACAGTAATGTTTTTAGCTCCTGCATCTATTGAATTTTCAACCATTTCTTTTACTACTGATGCGGGTCTTTCTATAACCTCTCCAGCAGCTATTTGATTTATAGTTAAATCATCTAAAAGCACAATTTTTCCCATTTATATATCGTTCCTTTCGCTACGTGCAAAAAAACCTATGCACCCATGATAATATTTTTTATGATTATATCATTAAAACTTTTTTTTGAATAGATGTATTTTAAATATTTTAATTGTTTTTTTATACCTTTCATGCTATAATTTTTGTCATGGAAACAAGATATTTTGAAAAATTAGAATTTAATTTAATAAGAAAAAAATTAGAAAGCATTGCTACTACTTTTAATGGTAAAAACATGGCTTTAAATTTGATGCCTTTTTCTAATAAAAAAGATGTTACAAAAGCAGGAAAACAAACTACTGAAGCTAGCATTTTAATTTACAGAAAAGGTAATCTTCCAATTTCTGAAATAGAAGATATTACTATTCACTTAAAAAAATTAAATAGTAATATTTCTTTATCTTTAAAACAACTTTTAGATTTAGCAAATATTTTAAAAATTTCTAGAAATATGAAAGAATATTTTTCATCACAAGAAATTGATATGAGTGAATTTGAAAACTTAGAAGGCCTTTTTACAAATCTTTATTCAAACCCAAACATAGAAAATACAATATTTACTAGTATAATTGATGAAAATACTTTAGATGATAAAGCCTCTTCTACTCTATCAAATATTAGAAAATCTATTAGAAATAAAGAGCAAGAAATCAAAAATAAATTAAATAGTTTTTTACATCACAAATATATTCAAGAACCAGTAGTTACAACTAGAAATGGCAGATATGTAATTCCTGTTAAAAATGAATATCGCTCTGAAGTAAAAGGCTTTATACATGACACATCAAGTAGTGGCTCTACTCTATTTATAGAACCAATTTCTGTGTTTGATTTAAATAATGATATAAATAATTTAAAATTAGAAGAAAATATTGAAATCGACAAAATCTTACAAAAATTATCTTCTTTATTTTTAGAAATAATAAATGAATTAGAAAATGATATTAATTTAATTGGTTTAATTGATTTAATTTTTGCAAAAGCAAAATATTCAATTTTCTTAAATGCATCAGAAGCTCAAATAAATGATGAAAAATATATCAATTTAGTAAATGCTTATCACCCATTATTAGATCAAAAAACAGCTGTTAAAAATACTATTCATTTAGGAAAAAATTATAATTCGCTTATAATCACTGGACCAAATACTGGTGGAAAAACTGTAAATTTAAAGACTGTAGGACTTTTATGTTTAATGGCAATGTGTGGTCTTCATATCCCAGCAAAAGAAGGAAGTTCAACATATATCTTTGACAATATTTTTGCTGATATCGGAGATGAACAAAGTATTAGTGATTCTTTAAGTACTTTTTCTTCACATATGACAAATATCGCTATTATTTTACAAAAAGCCACAAAAAATAGTTTAGTATTATTAGATGAATTAGGTTCTGGAACAGACCCTATACAAGGTGCTAATTTAGCTATTAGTATTCTAGAAGAATTATATTCTAAAGGCTCACTTTGTATTTCAACCACACATTATCCAGAATTAAAGCATTTTGCTATTATTACAGAAGGATTTGAAAATGCAAGTGTAGAATTTAATTTAGAAACTCTATCACCTACTTATAAATTACTTCTTGGTATACCCGGAACTAGCAATGCTTTTGAAATAAGTAAAAAACTTGGCATATCAGATGAAATTATTGCAAGAGCAAAAGAAAAATTAAATGATAATAATATACATATAGAAGATTTACTAAAAGAAATATATGAAAATAAAAGAACAATTGAAGAAGAAAAAGAAAACATTGTAAAAAATTCTGAAGCAATAAAACTACAAAAACAAGAACTCGAAAAACAGTCAAACAAACTTCAAGAAAAAGAAATAGAAATAATTCAAAAAGCAAAGGAAAAAGCAACTTCTATTTTATTAGATGCCAAACAAGATGCTGATGAAATAATAAAAACAATAAAAACATCCTCTTCTAAAGAAGCAAATGAACAAAGAATTATTTTAAAAGAAAAAATAAATAAATTATCAACAATAAATGAAGCAAAGAAAATTTCAAAACCTCTATCTCCTACTGATTTAAAAATTGGAGAAGATGTTTTTGTTCCAAAATTAAATCAAAATGGAACTATACTTTCTATAAACAATGATACTTTAATGCTTCAAATTGGAATTATAAAATCAAGTTTTAAAATAAACGAATTAGAAAGAGCCAAAAATATACCAACTCAAAAAGAAGTTTTTAAACCAAGAAACAAATCTCACAATTTTAAAGCTCAAGCAGTATCTCCAGAAATTAATGTTTTAGGTCAAACTGTTGATGAAGCATGTTTTGTTATAGATAAATATTTAGATACATGTACAGTAAATGGTTTATATAATGTAAGAATTATACATGGAAAAGGAACTGGTGCTCTTCGAACAGGAATACACAAATTCTTAAAAACTCACCCACATGTTAAATCTTTTAGATTAGGAACATTTGGTGAAGGTGAAATGGGCGTTACTGTAGTAGAATTAAAATAATTTAAATATACAAAAAGAGTTTTAGAAATTATTTCTAAAACTCTTTTATATTGTTTATATAAAATATTAATAAAATTTATTAACATTTTATATCTAATTACATTTTTCTAAATACGCCAATTACTTTTCCTAAGATTTCACAAGTAGGAACAATAATAGGATCCATACTTGAATTTTCTGGTTGTAATCTTATATGATCTTTTTCTTTATAAAATGTTTTTACAGTTGCTTCATCTTCAATTAACGCTACTACTATTTGACCGTTCTCTGCATTATTTTGTTTTCTAACTAGTATAAGGTCCCCACTTAAAATACCAGCTTCAATCATACTTTCTCCTCTAACTACTAACATGAAGCTTTCACTGTTTCCAACAAAATCAACAGGAATTGGAAATGTATCTGTTACATTCTCAAATGCTAATATAGGTTCTCCTGCAGTAATTTTTCCAATTACAGGAACATCCACTAATTCTTTTCCACTATAAGCTGTTTTTTCTTCAATAACTTCTTGATTTTTATTTGCAGCTCCACCTTTTAATAATTTTAAAGTTCTACCTTTTTGTTGTTCTTTTTTGATATAACCTTTTTCTTCTAATTTAGCTATATATCCATGAACAGTAGCTGTTGATTTTAAACCCACAGCTTTTCCAATTTCTCTTACTGATGGTGGATAACCATTAGCCATAACTTCTTTTTCTATAAATTTTAATATTGCTTTTTCTCTTTTATTTAATGCATCTGGATCTTTTCTTCTTCCCATTTAACTCACTCCCATTTTTTATTTGAGAACATCTTATCACAAAACAAATGTATTGTCAAACATTTTTTTGGTTTTTATAAAAATGTAATTTATTTGTTACTTTATTTTTTATTATTATAAAAATAATTCAAAACAAAAGATGAAGTAAATAACTTCGTCTTTTTTGTTATTTTATAATTATGTTTTAACCTGGTGATATCATACCTTCTTCTGGTGAAGCTGTTCCAGAAGAACAAGAATCTCCTGCTGTTGGTGAATCAGTTGAACTTCCACCTGGAGAAGGAACGTTATGTACTAATACACTTGACTCCCCTACATAATAATTATGATTATCTACAACTTCAAAATTATATACAGTTGTTAATTTATCTCCTTCGTGTTTTATAGTTTCTACTTTTTCAACTATTACTTCTTCATTATTATTATTTAATATTTTATCTCCTACTTCTAGTTCACAAGCATCTATCCATCCTTTTGCTACTTCATAATAATCATGTCCATCTGTTGATTCTATTACTTCTCCATTTACTGTTACTTTTGTCATATCATAATCAACATAATTTATAAAAGTTTCTTTTACTTCTTTTAATTCTACTTCTCCTGTTAATTCATTTTTACTATATACTTTCATTCCAGGCTTTATATCTTCTATATTTACCAAACCTACTTCTGTTAATACTTTTGTTCCTGCTACAAAACACACATATTCTGATGTATATATAGCTTTTACAGTTTTGTTTGAAGTTATATTGCTAAATGTTGCTTTTGTAGAACCATCTGATTCTACCCATTTACTAAAAGTATATGTATAATTATTAGCTGTATATTCTGAAGGTGTTGGTTTATTAGCATCTGTTAAAGTTTGTCCTCCAACTACACTTACATTTGTTGTAGTAGATGTCCCAGTGCTTGTCATATAACTAAATGTAACTGTATAATATATTTTTTCTTCATTAAATACAGCATATAATCTATCACTTGATGTTATACTTGATAAGTTTACAACATTCGTTCCCTCTGGATCTGTTGCCCACTTATTTGCAAATGTATACTTTGCTCCAGCTGTGTTTGCTTTTGTAGGTGTTCCTGCATTTGATGGATAAGAAATTGTTGTTCCAGTTTGACCTGTTACTGTTGCTAATACATTGTTATCACCATCAATAAATGTTACTGTAAATTTATCTGTAGTTGATGTATCATCTATTTTATTTAAAATTTCTTTTACAACACCATCTTCACCTTTAGCAGATATTTCTGTTTGTTCAGCACTTTCACGAGCTTTAGATATAATTGCTTTATCATGATCACCAATTGCAGCTGTTATACTTACACCTGCCAATATAAGTAAAACTATAACAGTTATAACTAAAGCAATTAATGTTATACCTTTTTGTTTTCTTCTCATAATACCTTCCTCCTTATTTAATTTAATCAAAACTATAATGATGGTATCATACCCTCTTCTGGTGAAGCTGTTCCAGAAGAACAAGAATCTCCTGCTGTTGGTGAATTAGTTGAACTTCCACCTGGAGAAGTAATGTTATGTACTAATACACTTGACTCCCCTACATAATAATTATGGTTATCTTCAACAGCAAAGTTATATACAGTTATTAGTTTATCTCCTTCATGTTTTATAGTTTCTACTTTTTCTACTATTACTTCTTCATTATTATTATTTAATATTTTATCTCCTACTTCTAATTTACAAGCGTCTATCCATCCTTTTACCACTTCATAATAATCATGTCCATCTGTTGATTCTATTACTTCTCCATTTACTGTTACTTTTGTCATATCATAATCAACATAATTTATGAAAGTTTCTTTTACTTCTTTTAATTCTACTTCTCCTGTTAATTCATTTTTACTATAAACTTTCATTCCAGGTTTTATATCTTCTATATTTACTAACCCTACTTCTGTTAACACTTTTGTTCCTTCTACAAAACATACATAAGTAGATGTATATATAGCTTCTATTTCTCTATCTGATGTAACATTATTTAAAGATGTTATTATATTATCTTGTTCATCTTTCCAACCGCTGAATGTATAAGTATAATTATTAGCTGTATAAGTTGATACAGTAGGAAAATAAGAATTGGCTATTGAACCACCTTCTGCTATTGACAAAGTTGTAGTTACAGTAGCTCCAGTAGAATCTTTATAATAAAATTTAACATTATATTTTACTAAGTCTACAACATCAAACATTGCATATACTGTTTTACTAGATGTTATATTAGTTAAAGTAGCTTCTGTTGTTCCCCCCGCTGTGGTAGACCATTTACCATTAAATTCATAAGATTCTGAAGAAGTTGCTGCTTTTGTTGGCTTTTCAGCACCTTCTGGGTACACAGCTGTCATTCCTTTTTCAACTTTTAATGTTGCTAATAATTTTGTATCATTATAAAAATAAACCGTATATTTAGTTACGTCATCTACTGTTACTTCTTCATTTTCAGAATCCAATCTTTGTAAGTATTCATCATCTGCATTTTGATCATTTTCAGCCATTTCTTTTGCTTTTTGACCTTTATCTATAATTCCTTTATCATGATCTCCAATTGCAACTGCAATACTTACACCTGCTAAAATTAATAAAACAAGTACAGATACAACTAAAGCAATTAAAGTTACACCAGAATTTTTCTTTTTCATTTGTTTTCCTCCTTATGTTTTTCTTAAGTCGTATAAAAATATATATATAAATTTTATATATTATTTAAATTTATGTCAATAAACTTATTTTTATTTTAATTAGAAAAACCACCAATTAAATATAAATCTTCTCCCATTTCTTCTTCATATTTGATATATGCATAATTTTTATTAACTTCTAATTGCTTTTTTACACTATTTATTCTACGCTCAAAAACATTCTTAAAAGCTGGTATTGCTTTTTGAAAGTCTTCATAAGTATAAAAATTATTAGAATTTTTAGCCGCTTCATCAATTAAATTAGCATATACATCAATTCTATTATTTATATAATCTTCTTTTTCTATTTTTTCTATTAATTTTTTCATTTTTTCTTTATATTGTTCTTGATAAATAGGATTATTTAAAATATTATATATTAAAGGTTTATTTTCAGGATTATCATTATAAGTATCAAAAAATAGAACACTTGCATTTATACTATCTTTAAACCTAAAATATAAATTTAAATCATATGGCAATAATGTAATCTTTTGACCATCTTGATATATATAAAAATTTCTAGAACTTGCAGAAATAAAAGAATCATCATTTCTTATAAAGAAAGATACTACAAAATAATCTATAGTTGCTTCTATATCTACATATTTCTCTATATTTTCATTTTTACTAATCATCTCTATAGCTTTTACAAGATTTTGCATATCTTTTTTACTAAATTCTTTACCAAATTTTTCACAATCTATTATTTCAGGATAATTGTTAAAATCATCTCCAACATAAACAAGATAATCTTCATTTTCTTCTGCATTAATCTTTGCTTTATAAATAATACCGTCTAAATCTCCATATTCTCTTTCAATAAATTCATCATCAGCTACTTCAACAATTGTATATATTCCTTCATTTTTTCCATTTATAGTTAATTCACATAAACTTCTCTTTGGAGTTTTAACTCCTGCTTTTTCATAAATATCAAAAGCCACCATTTCTTTTATATAAGTTTTATCTAACAATCCATTATTTATATAAAATTTACTAATTCCATCATATGATTGATCTTCAATAAAATAATCTAATTCTAATCTATAACCAAATCTTGTTGAATTTTTCGATTCTTGTACTACTTTATAACCAGAACTACCTTTAGTTCTTAATCCACAATTTTTAAATTTTTTTCCATTTATTATAATATCAACACTTATATATTCTTCTTTAGTAGGATCACTATATATTTTTTCTAAATCCTCTTCTAAAATAATAATTTCTAAATTTGATAATTTATTTTTATCTATTTTTTCTACAATTTTTTCATTTTCTAAAGAAAGATATATTGTATATAATATATATGTAGCAAATAAAATTAATATAATTATTAAAATGCTAGTTTGAATTAAATTATTTCTTTTTAATTTAGTTTGCATTTCTTTAACCTCATCATTTTATACTTTGAATATCCTTGTCTTTGAGTAGTAACTTTTATTAAATCAGAAACTACTTTAGGTATTATATCTTTATATTTTACTTCTAAAATATAAACATTATCTTTCTTTCTAAATACATCTTTAAATTTACCAACTTCATTTGTCTCATAAATTTTAGAATCTAAAGTCAACCTAAAATTTACTTTTTTATTTTCAAAAGCAACTCTATCATATTCGATAACAATTACAGGTTTCAAAAATTTCAATTTAGTTTCTATATATAATTCTTTTTTCAATTTCGTATCAAGTTTTATTTTGCTAATTTTTCCATCACATATTTTTTCAACATCTTCTAAATTAATTTGTTCTCTTTCTTTATAAACAAATTCTCCAAGACGCTCTTTTTTCTCAAGAAAAATATTTGATATATCATTATTGTAAATTCTAATTCTAAATTTTTTTCTATATATATCACCATTTATATTTTCATTTAATAATTGATCATATATATTATCAAAATATATTGTTTTAATAGAATATTTTTCATTATTACAAGAATGTGAATCTTTATCTAAAACTTTTTCTAATTTATTTTTTATATCTTCATATTCTTTTTTAGTTATTACATATTTTATTTCTTTTCGCATATTATCCCCTATATATTTGGTTCGACATAATCCACTAATGAAACCTCTTTTATTCCTTCAATTCTAAAATCTTTAAAATCACTTAAATGATTATTATTAAATCTAATTTCAAGCATTACTTCATTATCTTCATCTTCTCTAATATTTTGTTCTTTTATATAAACTTTTTTATATTTCTCATTTAATATTTTTTCAAATTTTTTCAAATCTAAATTTGCATCATATTTTACAATCAAAATCATTTTTTTACTATTGATTTTATTTATTCCAAATAAAATTAATACCATTAACCCCATTGAAACAGCAAATAAAATTGCTAAAAAATATTCTTCTCCACCTAAAATAATACCTTCTGAAATTGCCCAAAATGCAAACATTATGTCAGAAGAATCTTTTACAGCATTTCTGAATCTAACAATAGATAAAGCACCTACCATACCTAAAGATAATAATGTATTTTTAGTAACACAACTTATTATAAAATATGAAATTATTGTAAGCCCAGTTAAAGTATTAGCAAAATTAACTGAAAGTACTGCCCCTTTATATGATTTTCTATATACAATATTTATTACAATTCCTATTACCATTGCTAAAATCATTTCAAAAATAATTTCTTTTACATTTCCAATACTAATATAATCTTTTAAAAACTCCATTTTTTTCTCCTCATTATGTTATTTTTTACTAATATTTATATATTGATTTTATATAAACAACTTGTTTTTGTAAATAGATTTTATAAAAAACAATATCAAAAACTATTTACTAGATTTATACTTTTCTTTTATTAAATATAATTGTTTTTACTTTTCATTTAGAATATAATAAATATGATTTTTATAATTCACTTAGGAGGAAAAATGAAAAAAAATAAATCTGAAAAAATATTTGTAATTTCTTATATTTCATTAATAACATTTTTTGCAATATATGTACTACTAGATGCATACATAATTCCTAAGAAATACGCAAAAGTTCCAGAAACAAAAACAACTATTTCAAAGCCTGAAGAATTTACAATTACAGATACAAGTTATAAGGATGAAAATATTTCTATCCAAATTTTATATGATAGATTTTATGATACAAATATGTATGTGGCAGATATTCAATTAAAAGATATATCCCTATTAAAAACCGCTTTTGCAGGTGATACTTATGGTAGAAATATTTTACAACCAACCTCACTTATGTCAGATTTACATCATGGAATCTTAGCAATAAATGGTGATTATTATGGTTATAGAGATGATGGTTTTGTTTTAAGAAATGGTATTTTTTATAGAGATATTGCTAGAAATGAAGAATTATCTGAATGCTTAATTATCTATAATGATGGAAGCACAAAAATAATAAATGAAAACAATACAACTTTAAATAACGAAATTTCTAAGGCTGAAAAAAACGACAAAAAAATTTGGCAAGTATTTTCCTTTGGACCTGCTATTATAAAAAATGGTAAAATACAAACTTCTACTAATGATAGAGATTTAGCTACTAACCCTCGAACAGCTATTGGAATCATTGATTCTTTACATTATGTATTTGTTTGTTGTGACGGACGACAAGATAATGGTATTGGACTTACTTCATCACAATTAAGTGAATATATGCTATCTTTAGATTGTAAAACAGCTTACAATATGGATGGCGGTGGATCTACTACTATGTATTTTAATAAAAAAATTATAAATACTCCATCTAGTGGATATGAAAGGCCGGTGAGTGATATTGTCTACATTGGATACTAAAAAAGATTTAATTTTAAAAACTTGCTTAATATATATTATTATTTCTATTTTCTTATTTATTTTTAGTAATATATATCTACATTTTAGTTTTGGAATGAATTCAATTTATATGAAATATATATCACTAATTCCTTTAGTTCTAGGTACTTTAGTATATGCTATATTTTCAAATTTTAAAAAAATCAAATTTTCAAAATTATCTTTTGATTTATATAATTTAACAATATACACTTTAATATTAAGAAATCTAACTCAAGGAATATTAGAATTATCTGGAAGAACTTCTAAACTTACAATTATATTTTTAATTTTAAGTATCATTTTAATATTAAGTTCATTTATTAGTTTTATTATTAAACAAATTAAAGAGTAAAGCTTTTTCAACTTTACTCTTTAATTTTTATGCTACAAAAAAACCTGTTACTAATAAGTAAATTAACAAAACTATTTGTAAAATTAATATTGTTGGAAATCCTATTATAAATTTCATTTTTTTAGTTTTATGTCTAAATTTATACATTCCAAAAAGTGTTCCTATAGAACCACCTAAAAAAGCAATTAAAAATAATGTATTTTCAGGTATTCTCCACTTTCCCTTTTGAGCTTTTTTCTTATCCCAAAACATATAAACTAAACCTATTAAATTTATAACAATAAAATATATAATTATATTTTTATGTCCTTCTGGGGTTTGCCAAATATATGTATATTCCAACTTTTTCACTCTCCTTATTATTTCATAATAAATCTTTTTATCATTTCTATAAATTTCATATACCAAGTTTGTTTATATTCAACCATATCTCGAACTTCCTCTTGATAAATATCTATTTCTTGAGTTTCATATTTATTGATTTCTTGATTTTCAAATAAATCATTGGGATTATATAATTGTCTCTTTTTTTCCTCTTCTTTTTGAATATCATAATTTTGTTTTTTTATAATCATTTCTCTTTGTTTTTCTGTTGCCCAATAATCTCTATATATGATAGCTAATATAACCATAGTTTCTCTTAACATCTCTTGATCTTCAAAATCTACTTTCGGATTTACTTTATAATCATAATTTCTATCCATATTGTTTTTTATTATTTTCATAAAGTCATCAGGGATTTTTTGAACATCTTCTTTAGGAACAAATTTCAATATTTCATATACTTCTTTATATGCTTTAGGATAATTATCTTCCATTTTTCCTCCAATTTATACTACTCTTTGCATTTCTCTACTTCTATCACGAGCCAATCTTTGTTCAGCCGCCAATACCTCAAATGTTGTTACACGTTTTATTCCAGTATATATATTTTTTCCCATTCTATAAGTATGAAAAACACCTTGAGCACTAGCTTTTAATATTTCATCATTATGACTACTATTTTCTAACAAAACACTATTAGCTCTATATCTTTTCTCATAACATTCTCTTGCATTTTCTCTTATAGCTAATTTCAAAAGTGCTGCTAATTTTTCTTCTTCTGATGCATCTCTACTACAAATTATAGAAAATGCCATTATTTTTTCTTCATCTTCTGGTGTTCTTTCTTCTTTTGATTTACTATATATTTTTGCTAATTCATTACCAGCTCTTATCATTCCACCAAATAATTCTATATTTTCTATCCATACTTTTGGATCTAAAGTACCATTTGGCATTCTAAATTCAATAGTTGCTCCTTCATTACCGTTTTCATCCTTTGTAACTGTTAATGTATTAAGCGAACAAAATCTATGTCCTTTTTTATCATTTTGAATACTTTGAAGATGTTTTAAAAGATCTAATGTAATCATTCTTTTATTATCTTTTCTTATTTCTTCTTCCATAAAACCAGAAATCGGTTGCGCATAATGAACACCTCTAAGAGGATCTGCTTCTGAATTACAAATTTTATATAAAATCTTTTCAACATTACAATATGTAAGTAAAAATAAATGCTCTGATAATTTTCCAGAAAAATAATTCTTTCCTATATGTATATGTCCCCCACACGAAGTACTTATTTTTCCATCTAATTGTTTTAATATACTACATATTAAATATATATCTTCTGTGCTTTTTTTATCAGGAGATAGAATCGGAGATATAACTTCACAATCTGCTGAACGTTCACTCTTTGCTTTCCACCCATCAAACAACAAATCATACAATTCTGCATTTCCAATATTATTTAATTCTATTTCAATTCCAATTGTCATTCCTTCTGGTAAATCAATTTTTTTATTTTCACCTTCAAACATAAAATATTGCTTAATATATTTCATATCTTTAGTAGCTAATACTAATTTTTTTACATTTTTTTCTGATAATCCCAACATTCCAGCATTACGAATACATTCTTTTATATATTCATAATCTCCAATTTCTTTTATAAGACGTAATTTGTTTAAGGAACCTTGATAATTTTGTACACAATATTTTATGAGTTGTGTATCTTTTAAAGTTATTAACAACTCTTCTAATTGATACATATCAAATCTATTCATATAATTTTCCATAATATACATCGACAATTCTGGATTATTAAAATGTTTTATTATTCTTTTTAACTCATCTGCATTAAAATCTTTTACATAATTTTCTAAGCAATATTTTGTAAAAGTCACATCATTTATTTGTTCTAATACATCGACAATTCTTTTTCTATACCATGAAAAATCTTCTGAAAAAAGTTGTTTTAAATTAGGTATATCTCTTACAGTAAGAGTCTTTTTACTAAAAAAATTTTCTCTAGTAACATTAAGTGGTATATTTTCATTATTAAATAATCTACTTTTTACTCTATCAAATATCCCCATTTAATAAACATCCTTTCATTTTTATCTTTTGAATTATATTTTTTATGCAAATAATGACATTTGATTACTTTGTGTCATTCCTTTTAAACAACCTGCATTTCTTAGAAGTTCAACCATAGTTTTACCAATTCTTGAACGCATTTGAAGATCATCTATACATTCAAATTCTGCCTCTTTAGCTGCTGCTTCAATTCCTTCTGCTGCTACAGTTCCAAGACCTGGAATTGCATTTAATGGTGGTCTTATTCCATCTTCTTCTACTAAAAATTTAGAACTATGTGATTTATATAAATCAATATTTAAAAATTTAAATCCTCTTTCATACATTTCCAAAACAAGTTCTAAAACAGAATACATTTCTTGGTCTTTATTAGAAGCTTGATTTCCTGCTAAATCTACTTCTCTCATTTTGTTTTTAACTTTTTCTTTTCCAAAACACATGATTTCACTATCAAATTGTTTTGCTCTAATAGAGAAATATGCTGCATAATAAGCTAAAGGTTTATGAACCTTAAACCATGCAATTCTAAAAGCATTTGTAACATAAGCTGCAGCATGGGCTTTAGGGAACATGTACTTAATTTTTTCACAAGATTTAATATACCAATCCGGTACACCATTTTCCTTCATAAGTTCTATATAACTTGGCCATTTATCCTCTTTACCTTTTGCTACTTTTCCTTTACGCACAGATTCCATTATTTTAAATGCTTTATCTGGTGGAAGTCCTTTTTTAATTAAATAAATCATAATATCATCTCTACAACAGATTGCCTCTTGAAGAGTTACTACACCTTGTTCAATTAAAGTTTGAGCATTTCCCAACCATACATCAGTACCATGTGATAAACCAGACAATCTAATTAATTCATCAAAAGTTGTAGGATGTGTATCTAAAAGCATCCCTCGAGCAAATTTTGTTCCATATTCAGGAATACCATATGTTCCAACTTCTGAACCAATTTGTTCTGGTGTAACACCAAGTGCTGTTGTTGAATTAAATATAGACATTGTTTCTTTATCATCAAGTGGTATATCTGTTGGTGCAATACCTGTTAAATCTTGAAGCATACGAATAATCGTCGGATCATCATGACCTAAAATATCTAATTTTAAAAGGTTACCATCTATTGAGTGATAATCAAAATGTGTTGTAATAATATCTGAATTTGGATCATCTGCTGGATGTTGAACTGGACAAAATTCATAAATTTCTCTTCCCTTTGGAACAACTATAATTCCTCCAGGGTGTTGTCCTGTAGTTCTTTTTATTCCTGTACAACCAATAGAAAGTCTTGCAACTTCTGCATTAGATACAGGTATATGTTTATCTTCATAATAATTTTTTACATATCCAAATGCTGTTTTATCAGCAATTGTACCAATTGTTCCAGCTTTAAAAGTTGTCCCTTTTCCGAATATAACTTCTGTATATTTATGTGCTTTTGCTTGATATTCTCCAGAGAAGTTTAAGTCAATATCGGGCTCTTTGTCTCCATTAAACCCAAGGAAAGTTTCAAATGGAATATCCATTCCATCTTTTACAAGCATCTTTCCACAATTTGGACATTCTTTATCTGGAAGGTCAAAACCATTTCCAATTCCATAATCTGTAAAATCTGAATATTTACAATTTGGACATCTATAATGTGGCTGTAGAGAGTTAACTTCTGTTATACCTGTCATAAATGCTGCTAAGGATGAACCAACAGAACCTCTGGAACCTACTATATATCCATCTTCATTAGATTTCCAAACTAACTTTTGAGCAATGATATACATTACGGAGTATCCATTACTTATAATAGAATCTAATTCTTTATCAAGTCTTGTTTGAACTATTTCTGGAAGTGGGTCACCATACATTTCATGTGCTTTATCATAAGCAATATTTTTAATATCTTCTTCACAACCTTTAATATGAGGAGGACATTTCTCTGGTGAAATAGGTTTTATTTTTTCACACATATCAGCTATCATATTTGTATTTGTTACTACAACTTCATAAGATTTTTCTTCACCTAAGTATTCAAACTCTTTAAGCATTTCTTCTGTTGTTCTTAAGTAAAGTGGTGCTTGCATATCAGCATCATCATATTTTTGACCTGCTTGAAGTATTCTTCTATAAATTTCATCTTGTGGATCCATAAAATGAACATCACAAGTTGCACATACAGGTTTTCCTATTTTTTCACCAAGTGCAACAATTTTTCTATTGAAGTTTCTTAAAGCTTCATCATCTTCTACTCTACCTTCACGTTTTAAATATTCATTATTTCCAATTGGTTGGATTTCTAAATAATCATAGAATTCTGCAATTTGTTCTAATTCTTCTTCTGATTTATCGTCTAGAATTGCTCTAAATAATTCTCCTGCTTCACAAGCACTTCCTATAATCAAACCTTCTCTATGTTTACTTAAAATACTTTTTAATATTTTTGGTTTTTTATAAAAGTAATCTAAATGTGAATATGAAACTAATTTATATAAATTCTTTAAACCAACATAATTTTTAGCAAGTATTATAATATGATATGATGGAAGATTTTTGAAATCAGTTTCAAATTTATTAACAAAATCATCTATCTTTTTAGCTTTTTTATCTTTAGCTATTTCAACCATTTTATTAAATACTTGTACTAAAGTTTTTACATCATCTAAAGCTCTATGAGCAACTTCTACTGTAATACCTAAATTATCCGCAATAATTCCTAATTTATATTTTTTATAATCTGGGAACATTGCTTTTGCTAACCTTAAAGTATCTAAATATGTATTTTCAAATTTATATCCATATTTTTCATAATTAAATTTCAAATATGAAACATCAAAATCAGTATTGTGTGTGACTACTACACTATCACCAATGAATTCAATCATTTTAGGTAAAATTTTATCTATAGTATCTGCATCTTTTACCATATCATCAGTAATGTGAGTTATTTCTTGAACCTTTTCTGGAATTGGTTTTTCTGGATTTACAAAAGTTTCAAAAGTATCTATTATTTCTCCATTTTTTATTTTTATAATACCAACTTCAGTTATTTTCTCTGTTAGATATGAAATACCTGTTGTTTCTAAATCTAGTACGCAATATTCTGTATCATCTATTGTTTGTTCTCTAGAATTAAATACACAAGGATCTTTATCTGGTACGAAATATCCTTCAACACCATATAAAACTTTTAGTTTAGGATTTTTATCTTCAACAAAATGATGAGCATCTGGAAAACTTTGTACTACACCATGGTCAGTAATAGCAATAGCGTTCCAGCCCCAACTTTCTGCTCTTTTAAGCAAACTTGAACATGCAGTTACTGCATCCATTTGACTCATTTGAGTATGCATATGAAGCTCTACTCTTTTTACTTCTGCATTATCAGAACGTTTTGTTTTAGATAAGCCTATTGATTCAAAAATAGAATTAGCCATAACTGTAATTTCTTTCGCAAAATTATCATATCTTGCAACACCATCTACTTTTATACCTTTTCCATCTATTCTTCCAGATATTTCTTTTAATTTTGTTTTTTCAATAAAAGCTTTACATGTTATAGTACTTGATCCATCATATAAATCAAAAATTAAAATTACTTTATCTGGTTTTGATCTCATTTCATTTGAATCTACTCTAATACAATCACCATCTATAACAACATTTTCTGTATCTGGTGTTATATCTATAACTTTTATAGGTGTTCCTTTAATTTTAGGACTTCTTCCATAAATCATTCCTGGAGGTAATTCTCTTTTATTTTCTTCTCCTCCAGATTTTGGTTTAAATTGCATTTGTGGTACAAAACCACCATTTCCAGAAGCCGACATAGCTGCAGCTTCTGCTGCCATTGCTGCTTCTATTTCTGCATCTTGAGACGCAACTTGTGCTCTATGTATATTTTCTAAAGCCTCTTGTTTTGCTTTTTCTACTGCTCTTTTTTCTTCTTGCTCAAATGTTTTTTCTATATTTTCAAAATATCCTTCATCTAAATCATCTTTAATTGAAACATCATATTTAAAATTATAAATATTTTCTAATAAATGTTCTAAACCTTTATCGAATTTTTTTGAACATAAAAAATCAGAGCCCTTTAATTTCAAACCAACTTCTAGTTTATTATCATTTATTGATATTTTACTATTAGTTAAAATTGCTTTGCTAAACGGCTCTTTAGCAGTTATGTATGAAACTATATTTTTCCAATTTTCTTCAACATTTCTTTCTATTTCAAGATTAGCATAATTAATGTTTGTTAATACTTTTTCAACATTAAATCTATTTTGTAAATAATTTTCAAAATTACCTAACTCTTGAATAGTTATTGGTGCTGTTGAATTCATGTCTACTTGTAGTTTATTTATTTTTTTATATAAATTAATATTCTCGATTTGAGCATTTCCTATCTCATAATCATTTACATTTTCAAAATCTTTGAATACATCTTTTATATATTTATCCATTTACAATCTTATCTCCAATATTATTTTTAATATCAACCATAAGTTTATCGAATGGTGCTACATTTGTAAGTTCAATACCATATATAAGAACATTACCTTTTTTGGGATATATTACTATATTTCCCATGTTCATATGTTTTTGCCAAAATCTAGTGAATGCTCCTACATCATATTGAAAAGAAATTTCTTTTATGTCTTTATATAACATTTCTTCTCTTGTATCTCTTAATAAAAATTTTCTTCTGTATACAACTTTATTTTCTTGAAAACTTATATATGTTCCCTCTGCACTTTTTTTAGATAATATTAATGCAACTAATATTATTGCTACATATATTGAAATAATTAATATGCAAGACCATATTTGTTTTGCCACTATAAAACACATAAGCATTAAAATAGCTATCAAATGTAATTCAAATAACTTAGAGATTAAAACAAATTTAGAATTATATTTTCTCTTTACTCTAATAATTTCTGATGATTCTTTAGGAGTTCTTTGTACTTTTTTTACTGGTTTTTTTGTTTTTATTTCTTCTCTTTTCATATGTTATCTCCTTAAAATATATTTATTACATCTTTTACTGTTACCATTATTGCGAATGTTATAAGCAAAGATAAACTTGTTAAAGTTATCCTCATTTCAATTTCTTCATTTAAAGGTTTTCTTCTAATTGCTTCAACTATTAAAAATAATATTTTTCCACCATCTAGACCTGGAATCGGTAATAAATTTGTAACTCCTAATGAAATTGATATAACACTCATAATATAGAAAAAGTCTATAAAACCATTAGTTTTTACAATCATTGAAGATATTCCAACAGGTCCTACAACCTGTTCTTTTTCTATGTTACCAGTAAACATATCTACTACACTTTCACCTAAATTACTTAAATAATTTCCAGTAACTATAAGACCTGATTTCAAACTATTATTTACAATTGATGCTAAAATAAAGAATATTATAATTCCAAATAAAATATTTATTGTAGCACCAGCAATTAAAATCAAAAATCTTTTTAATTTTGATGCTTTACTAAAAGAGCCTTCTTCTTCCACAGCTTCTTCTTCGCCTAAAAGATTTACATATCCACCAAGTGGAATTAATCTTAAAGTATATTTTGTTTCATTCTTTTTCTTACTAAAAATTTCTTTTCCAAAACCAACTGAAAATTCATTTACTTTTATTTTACACAATTTTGCAACAATAAAATGTGCACCTTCATGTATAATAATTAAAAAACCTAAAACAAATATTATCTTTAAAGCGCCTATAATAAAGCTCAAATTTCTTCCTCCTAAATTATACTAAAATCATAAATAATATATATGCAAATGGTGCTATTGCAATAACACTATCTAATCTATCTACCATTCCACCATGACCTGGGAATATATTACTATAATCTTTAACTTCTAAATGTCTTTTTATTACTGATGCAGCAAAATCACCTAATTGCCCTACTATACATAACACAGCTGCTATCCATCCAATTACAATATAATTAACATATATATCGCTGTAAGTATTTATAAAATATGTATAAATTAATGAAAATAATACTGCTCCTACTACACCAGCTGTACATCCTTCAATTGTTTTATTAGGACTTACTTTACTAAATTTATGTTTTCCAAAATTTCTTCCTATTAAATATGCTAAAATATCTGATCCCCAAGAAATAATCATAATATACCATATTAATATTTTTCCAAATTCCATTGAATATATTCTAGGTATAAAACTTGTAAATAATACAAAATATAAAATTCCAACTAATGAAAATGATACATCAGCAAAAGTTATTTTCATATCTGAAAATATACTATGCATAAATAAAATCATAATAATTGCTGGTATTCCTATTATATTAATCATTTCAGTAATATTAGCTGGTATATATGGCATTGCTGTTAAATATACAGCTAAAACATATCCTAGCCAAGATATAATATTATATTTACTTTTAGCACAATCTTTATATTCATATAAACATCTAAAAGTAGCAAGCATCATCAATATACTGATAATTAAATTATTACCTTTTATTAACACTAAAGCCACAAGTGGCAATCCAATAACTGTTGTTAAAGCTCTTGATAAACTCATCTTTTCTCCTTTTTAGTAAATAAACTATTTACCACCAAATTTTCTATTTCTTTTTTGATATTGTTCAATACAATAATCTAAATCTTTTTCATTAAAGTCTGGCCAATTCTTATCTAAAAATATAAATTCAGTATAGGCTAATTGCCATAATAAGAATCCACTAGTTCTAATTTCACCACTAGTTCTAATCATTAAATCTGGATCTTTTAATTCATTTGTATATAAATGTTTTTCTACTAATTTTTCATCAATTTCTTCTGGATTTATTTCTCCTGATTTTACTAATTCTGATATTTCTCTAGTCGCTTTTATTATTTCTGCTCTTCCACCATAATTTAAGCAAACATTTAATGCGAGACCTGTATTATCTTTAGTTCTATTAATAGCTTCGTTTATGCTTTCTTGCAACTTTTCATTTAAAGCTGACATATCACCAAAGACTCTGATTTTCACATTATCAATATCTGCTGTTTTAGAAAATTCTTCTAAATAGCTTGCAAGAAGTCCCATTAAAGCTGAAACTTCTTCTTCACTTCTTTTCCAATTTTCTGTGGAAAAAGCATATACTGTTAAATCTTTAACTCCTATTTTATTTGCATATTTAGCAATTTTTTTTAAAGTTTCTGCACCTTGTTTGTGCCCTAATTTAACAGGTAACATTTTTGATTTTGCCCATCTTCTATTACCATCTAAAATAATGGCAATATGTTCTGGGAAATTTTCTTTTTCCATTTATTTTCTCCTTATAAGTTTTAATTAAACGCTCATAACTTCTTTTTCTTTATCAGCTAATATTTTATCAATTTGATCTATATATTTATCTGTTAATTTTTGAATAGAATCTTCATCTCTTTCTAATTCATCTTCAGTAATTTGAGATGTTTTATTTAAGTTTTTAACCATATCCATTCCTTCTCTTCTAATTGAACGAATAGAAACTTTAGATTCTTCTGCTATTTTTTTAATATCTTTTACTAATTCTTTTCTTCTTTCTTCAGTTAATTCTGGGAAGTTAAGTCTTATAACTTTTCCATCATTATTTGGATTAATTCCAATATCAGAAGCAAGTATTGCTTTTTCGATTTCTTTTAATACACTTACATCCCATGGTTGAATAACAATCATTCTAGCTTCTGGAACTGAAATACCAGCCACTTGATTAATTGGTGTTGGCACTCCATAATATGAAATATTTATTTTATTTAATATTGCAGGATTTGCTCTACCAGCTCTAATCTCTGATAAATCCTCTTGATATACACTAATTGTTTTTTTCATTTTTTCTTCTAAACTTGTTAAATCTGACATAATTATAAATCGTCCTTTCTTATTTTAAATTTACGCCCCTATTCTATCATACTTTTTCTAAATTTACAGCCTTTTTTGTAAATTTTTTCAAAAAAAAATTGCACCCGCTCCAGCATAGCCGGAACGGGTGACTTAAGGTGTGATGTTTTAAACGTTATACAGGGGGAAACTTGCCTTTCTTTTCATGCTTTGTAGGCTGACCAGCGATTCTTGTAAATGCCTCCATAAATACCGGAGTACGCAGTTCTTCAGGCATATAAACAAGATACTTTCTCTTGGCGAGTAATCTTGCTTTCTGCTCATCAGAAAAAGCCATTCTCATCAAGGTCGGCCAAAAAATTTCCTTCATCTTACAGTCCCTGAATCGATGAGAAAACTGAATCCAAAAATTAAAGTCATCAGTTCCCATCTCTTCAAACATCATATGCAGAACCTTTTTAAAAGCCTCGATGGCCTCAAAAGATTCATCAGTCAAAACGTCAGCCAGAGCTCCCTTAGCTTGAAGCTTCAGAATACCATGGCCATGAGCCACAGTATTTTTCTGGAGAAGCATTGCAATCTCATCTGCATCTGCCCTTTCTCTCCAGTCCTCTTTCTGACATTCGAACTTTGCGTTGCTGTCAAAATACTCCATCATTACATACCGGTTATACTTGTCAGCAAAGAAACCTTTAGGAATCATCCCAGGAACTTCTGCCGGCTTAAGCTTACCGTTGCTTAGAAGTGTCAACAACTGCATTTTTTCACAACCCTTCTTGGAAAAACATTATTTTCCATAGTATTACAGTTTCAGTTTAGTTTCCCAACTTAGCTGCATTAATAATATTAGCACATTTTATGTAAATCTTCAAGTATTAATTAAATTATACAAAAAAAGATGATACCTAAGTATCATCTTTCATTTATTTATTTTGTTATTTTTAATATTTTTAATTTTACAGTTCCTGATGGAGCATCAAATTCAACTACATCTTTAACTCTTTTTCCAAGCATTGCTGCTGCCATTGGTGATTCGTTTGAAATTTTATTTGCTGCTAAATCAACTTCTGTTGTTCCAACTATTGTATATTCTATTTTTTCATCAAATTCAACATCTAAAACTTCTACGATATTTCCAACTTGAACTATTTCTGTATCGATTTCTGATTCATCAATTACTTTAGCATATCTTAATTTTGTTTCAAGTTCTGCGATTTTTGTTTCGTTTGCTGCTTGAGCATTTTTTGCTTCATCATATTCTGAATTCTCTGATAAATCACCGAAGCCTAAAGCTACTTTGATTCTTTCAGCTATTTCATATCTTTTTACAGTTTTTAATTCCTCTAGCTCCTTCTCTAAATTATCATAACCTTCTTGTGTTAATAAAAATTCTTTTTCTTCCATAACTCAAGACCCCTTTCTTATTACTAAACATACCACTCTATAATAAGGGTATTTATCTGTTTTGTCAAGCAAAAAATCAAATTATTTTTGTATATTATAATATATAAACAAAAACATAACAAATTTAATTCATTTTTTCAAATTCATTAATTTTTATAGTGCCTCTAATCCCTTCTAAAAACTCAATTTTTACATTATCTTTTATGAAATCATTTAAAATATTTTTATAATAAGTTTGCTTATAAATAAAACTTTCATATAGTATTGTTTTATTAAAATGATTTAATCTCTTTCTAAATTCTAAATATCTATCATAAGAAAAACTTATATAGCAAAAATTACAAACTATTCCATCAAAACTTTTCTTATCTAATTTTATATTATTTTCAAAATTTATTATCACACTTTTTCTTTGCATATTTACTTTTTCAAGTTCTTTTTTAGAAAAATCAAAATTCAAAATAATATTTGATCTATTTGCACTTTTTCTATAATTATTCGAAACATTTAAAATCATACCTTTTTCTTCATAAATTTCATTTTTTAATTTTTGAAATAAACGTATATCTTTAGTAATTATATTTATGTTGTGAACATATTCTGAGATTTCTTTAATTATTCCAATAATAAACATATCATTTTTATTTACTAATATAGAAATCTCTTGTTCTTCTATTTTTTCCTTTTTATTAAAAGCGATGTATTTTATAATGTCTACACATAAATATTTAAAAAGCCATTTTCCATCTAATATTTTAATATTTTGATTTATTAAAAAGCTTTTAAATTCTTCATTTAATAATAATTCATCAGATATGCAAACTGTTTTAGTAACATCTAAATCAAACTCTCTTTTTAATTTCTTATACAGAGTTTTATTTAACTTAGATAAAACTAAAACAGTTCTCCCTGAAATTTCATATTCAAAAATTCTAATAATATGTTTCCTTATAAAAACTTTAATTTTTCTTATAAAGCTTGTACTTTTTTTTTCTTTTTCAGTTAAGAAATCTTCATTATTTATCCCTAAATCTAAATAAAGCATATATATCACCTCTGTAATATATATGCTTTATAAAAAAGTTTATTCTTTTTTTATACAATTAAGCGCATATCGTTTTACAATATGCGCGGATGTTCACAATTGAAAATGATATGCGCCTAATAACTATTTTTTAGGTTCAACTATTTTTATATGAACCTCATCTAATTGTTTTTGTGAAACAACGCTAGGTGCTTTCATCAATAAATCTTGAGCTTTGCTATTCATTGGGAATGCAATAACCTCTCTAATACTTTCTTCTTCAGTTAAAAGCATTAACATTCTATCAACTCCAGGTGCAATACCTGCATGAGGTGGTACACCAAATGAAAATGCGTTATATAAAGCACCAAATTTTTTCTCAATTTCTTCCTCTGTATAACCAGCAATTTCAAATACTTTAACCATTATTTCTGGATCATGGTTTCTTGCTGCTCCAGAAGATAATTCAACACCATTACAAACAATATCATATTGATAAGCTAAAATTTCTAATGGATCTTGTGTTTTTAATGCTTCTAAACCACCTTGTGGCATTGAAAATGGGTTATGACAGAAATCTATTTTTCCATCGTCTCCTAATTCATACATTGGAAAATCTACTATCCAACAGAATTTGAATTCATCTTTATTTATTAAATCTAATCTAATTCCTATTTCTTTTCTAATTTCACCTGCTAATTTTTCAACAATTCCCGCATGTTCTGCTATAAAGAATATACTATCTCCTGCTTTTGTTCCTGTTTGAGTTAATAATTCTTCTCTTGAATCATCTGGAATAAGTTTAGCAATTGGACCTTGAAGAGATAAATCTTCTCCTACTTTAAGCCAAGCTAAACCTTTAGCTTTACATTCAGTAATAGCAAAATCAACCATTCCATCATAAAAAGATCTTGTAGCTTCCACTCCACTTGAAACAGTAATAGTTCTTACTATTTTTCCGTTAAATACTTTGATATCTAATTTTTCAAAAATATTTGTAACATCTTGTATAATAAGTGGGTTTCTTAAATCTGGTTTATCTGAACCATATTTAAGCATTGCTTCTTTATATGATATTCTTGGAAATACTTTATCTGCAATTTTCTTATCTGAAAATTTTTCAAAAGTATTATAAATTACTTTTTCCATTACTTCAAAAACATCTTCTTGAGTTGCAAAAGCCATTTCCATATCTAATTGATAAAATTCTCCTGGTGATCTATCTGCTCTTGCATCTTCATCTCTAAAACAAGGTGCTATTTGGAAATATTTATCTATTCCAGAAACCATAAGCAATTGTTTAAATTGTTGTGGTGCTTGTGGAAGTGCATAAAATTTTCCTGGATACATTCTACTTGGAACTAAATAATCTCTAGCTCCTTCTGGTGAAGAGCTTGTAAGTATTGGTGTTTGAACTTCTAAAAAGCCTTGCTCTACCATTTGACTTCTTAAATATTGTAATAATTCAGCACGCATTTTTAAGTTTTCTAATTGTTTTCTAGCTCTTAAGTCTAAAAATCTATATTCTAATCTTAAATCTTCTCTTACTTCTCTGTTTTTTTCAATTTCAAATGGAAGCGCTTTAGTTCTTTTTCCTAATACTTTTATTTCATCAACTCTTAATTCAACTTTACCTGTAGCTAATTTTTCATTAATTGTTTCTTCATCTCTTAAACGAACTACTCCTTTTACAGTAATAGTTGACTCTACTGGTATTTTAGCAGCTACATCTACTAAATCTCCTGAAACTACAACTTGAGTAATTCCATAAGCATCTCTTAAGTCAATAAATAAAACTCCACCTAGATCACGAATTGTATCAACAAAACCTGCTAATCTTATCTCCTCTCCTACATGTTTTTCTCTGATTTCTGAACAGTCATATGTTCTGTACTCGTTCTTTCTCATATTTTAAATCCCCTTTCAAAATATACATTACAGATAGATGAATAACTTTTTTGTACAACAAAATACGAATTAACAAGTTTTTATTATACAAACTTGTAAGATTCGCATAAATATCCAATAAATACAAAAAAGCTTTCATCTCTGTAATATATTTCTATATTACAGGGACGAAAGCTATAATACTTCCGCGGTACCACCCATATTGGAATTTAATTCCCACTTTTTATTTACTTGCTCGCTCCAATGTGTTTCACTTTGATACTCTTATTCAAATGCTTCCAGCCAAGGCATTTTTCTCTATTCAACAGTTTGTATCAGCTTTCATCTTCAACGCGATAACAAATTTATTATACTATGAATTATACCCATTTGTCAATATTTTATTTGAAATTATGTTAACTTTACTTTTTTGTACTATTCAACAGCACCACCACTATGACCTATTACTCCTCCACTTGTTGAACTTGTAGTATATGACGCATACACTGTTTTATTTGCAGTTATATCAGTTAAACTAGCTTCTGTTGAACCACCTGATGTTGTTACCCATTTACTAAATGTATATGTATAAGATCCATATGTATAACTTGATGGCGATGGAATACTGACTGATGGCACATCTTCTCCAGAATTTACTGTTACCTTCACAGATGTAGTTGCTGTACCACTTGTATTATACACAAATGTTACTGTATATGTTACAGGTGTTGTTGTAGTTGTATCTTCATTTCCCCAATCTTCACTATCAGCATAATCAGTTATTTCCTTAATATCAGCATCTTCTTGATCTGATGCCTCTTCTGTTTTTTTAGCAGCTTGTTTTGCTTTTGTTACTACTCCTTTATCTTCATCAGTTAAAGAAGTTATACTTACTGCAGCTAAAATTAGAAGTACTATAATTGTAATAACTAAAGCAATTAAAGTTATACCTTTTTGTTTTCTCATTTGTTTTCCTCCTCAATATTTATATTTAAAAATTACACATTTTTTACGTCCTCAATGTGCGATAATTTTTTATTCATATACATACCATAAATCATTTGCTTTTAATTCTTTTATAATTTTAGTATGTTCTGAATAATTTTTTGTAAAATATACTTTTCCATTTTTATCAGCCACAAAATAAAATGCATCTGTTTCCTTAGGACTTAATGCTGCATCTAAAGAACTTTTACTTGAATTACAAATTGGTCCTACTGGAAGTTTTCCAGCCATACTTGAGTGTCTTGTATTATATGGATTTTTAGTATCTAATTGTTTTTGTGTTAAATCTTGTTCTGCCATATTTATTTGAAATGCATAATATGTTGTAACATCACTTCCAAGATTCATCCCAGCATCTAATCTATTAATAAATACTCCTGCAATTTCATCTCTTGACTCTGTTGTTTTTCCTTCTTGTTCAATAACAGATGCTAATGTTAAAATTTCATGAATTGTAAATTCACTATTCTCAATATCAGTTTTATAATCACTTAAAAATTTATCTGTATAATCCAAAATACTTTCAATTATTTCTTTTGCTGTCATATCTTTATTCTTAAAAGTATATGTATCTGGTAATAAATATCCCTCTAAAGAATAATATATATCATCATTTTTTACATCTTCTGTAATAAACCAATATTTTTCTATTAAGTAATCAATATATTCATTATCTTCAAATAATGCTAAAACTTCTTCTTCAGTATTATTAGTATTTTCAGCTATAACTTTTGCATAATCTTTTACACTTTTTCCTTCAATAAAAGTCATTTTTATTGATACATCTTTTATATCACCTTTTTGAAGTCTATTTATAATAACTTCAACATCTTCTTTAGCATTATCAAATTCATAAAGTCCAGCTTGTAAATTTGTTATATTATTTAATTTAGCATATATCTTCATAGAAAAAGCATCTCTAATAACACCTTTTTCTTCTAACAAACTTGCAATTCCACCTATACCATAACCTGTTGGAATTTCTACTTCTATTATTCTTCCTTTAGTTTTTCCATAATTTACTGCTTTTAAATTGCTTTTATATTGCATAAATAATACTGCAACTGTTATAATTCCAATTAAAGCCAATATCATTAATGCGATTAAAATAATTTTTATACCTTTTTTCATCTTATATTCCTTTCATTATAAAACATAATCTACAATGTTACTTAATCTTTCTTTATTCATTCCATCTTTATATGTTACTACAACTTTAATTCCTACTTCTTTATATCTAGGAGTCATTTCTATAATAAATCTATAAAAACCTTCCATATCATCAATATTATCAAAATCAATATTAACAATACTTATTTGATTTTTTATAAGCTCTGTATAAATATTATTTATTAAACAAGTTCTGGTTGTATAAGAACTACAAAGTTCATTCATACTTCCATCAAAATTAACTGTTGCACAGATGGAAATATTATTATTATTTGTCCATTCTTTATACCCTTTAAATTTATCAGAATCTAAAGAAATTACTTGTTTTAATTCAAATTTTTCATTTACATTAAATAATTTTGGAGTAACTATTAAATTTTTGTCTTCCTCATTTATAACTGCTCCATATCCAGCACTAACATCTATATAATCATTCAGAATTTTTAAATTTGATAATTTTTCATAATCTAAATTTTCTCTAATTTGTTTTATATCAGATAATCTTTTTGTTTTTATATACCCTATAATTCCTGAATCAGTTCTTACTTTAGTATAATCACCTTCTATTCCTAATACAGTTACTTTTGTTCCTTTTTCAACTTTTTCTAATTTTTTAGCAAATAAATCCGTTTTTTCTTTTATTTTAGTATTAGTTACTACAACAGTTTCTTTCTTTTCCTTATTTGTTGAATCAACTATTAAAACTTTTGATGCTTCATCATAATTATATTCAAAATCATAAACATCTATCATATCTGTAAAAGGTAAATATGTTGTACCTTTTTCTTGTTTTAAAGTTCCATTTATTGAAACTACTGTATCATTAATTGTCATTGTTGATTTATCCATAGTCAATACAGCAACATGTTTATTATATGTAGTTATAAGTGTTTTATCAGTTGGATTATAATAAATATTTTCATCATATAATACAGCTATATCATCTTTAGATAAGTAAATATTTTTTTCATCATCTATTAAAATTTCTTTTTTTAATTCTATTTTAGTATCACCCATAATTAATGTAATTTCATTTGATTCTTTATCAAAAAGTCCAAATATAAATTTAAAAAATGATACTATTAAAATTACTATTAAAAGTAAAATCCCTATTCTTAAAATTTTTCTTAATCTATTATTTTTCTTTTTTCTTTTTCTTTTTTTTGAAGGTACTTTTTTATTGATTTTCTTTACTTCTGCCATTATTATCTCCTTATCTAAATCTTATGTTTATATTCATTTTTTCTTTCTTCATACATAAAATTACTATATCATTATTATTTTTTTTTGTAAATATATTTTTTCTACAAAAAGTAACACTATTTTTTTATCTTTTTTAACAAAATATTTATTTTTTCTATTTATTTTTAACATTCTTTATTGTATAATATAATAGAATTGTTTATTTTTAATTTAATAAAAAAGGAGGAAAAATTATGTGGAAAGTATGGCTTATTATAGCTGGTATATTTCTTATAATTGAAAGTGCTACAACTGGTTTCTTAGTATTTTGGTTTTCAGTTGGTGCTTTAATCGCCTTAGTATGTAGCTTTTTTATTGAAAGTGTTATTACACAAACATCTATATTTCTAGTTACATCAACAATTCTTATTTTTGCAACTAGAAAATTCTGTAATAAATTCTTAAATAACGATGCTCCAGAAACAATTAATACAATTGTTGGTAAAGTAGGAACAGTTACAGTAGATATTGATCCAATAAAAGCTGTGGGGCAAGTAAAAATCGGTGGCGAATCTTGGTCAGCAACTGCAGAAGCTCCTATCGAAAAAGGTGCTGAAATAGTTGTAGAAAAAGTTCAAGGTGTTAAAGCTGTAGTTAAATTAAATCAATAATAATAAATTATATATATAGGAGGAAAAAAACTATGCCATTTTTAATCGTAGTCACTATTATCGTTATTATATTGGCGATAAAATCTATTAAAATCGTTCAACAATCTGAAGTTTACATTATTGAAAGATTAGGACGTTTTCACAAAGTAGCTGGTGCTGGTGTTAATATTATAGTTCCATTCATTGATAATGTTAGAGCTATTGTTAGTTTACAACAACAAACTATGGACATCCCACCACAAGGAGTTATCACATCAGATAACGTTACAATTACAATTGATACTGTAGTTTTCTACAAAATTACAGATCCTGCAAAAGCAATTTATGAAATCAAAAACTTAACACAAAGTATTCAATACTTAGCAATTACAACAATGCGTGATATTGTTGGTAAAATGGAACTTGATGCAACATTCAGTTCTAGAGATCAAATCAATGATCAATTAAGAGCAAAACTTGATGCTGACACAGACGCTTGGGGATGTAAAGTTGACAGAGTTGAAATCAAAGACATTACACCACCCGCTGACATCAGAGATGCAATGGAAAAACAAATGAATGCTGAAAGAAATAAAAGAGCTTTAATTCTTCAAGCTGAAGGTGAAAGACAATCTCAAATCACTCTTGCTGAAGGTAGAAAAGAAGCTGCTATCCTTGATGCTGAAGCTGACAGAGAAGCTAGAATTAGAAGAGCTACTGGTGAGGCTGATGCTATAAGACAAGTTGCTGAAGCTAAAGCAAAAGAAATTCAATTAGTTTATGAAGCAATTAAAGAATCAAACCCAGATGATAAATTAGTACAAATCAAATCTTTAGAAGCTTTAAAAGAAGTTGCTAAAGGTGAAGCTAATAAAATATTCATCCCATTTGAAGCAACATCAGCTTTAGGAAGTTTAGGAGCTATTAAAGATGTTATGTCAGATGACAAAAAAACTAAAAAAGAATAATTATACATAAAAAGACTTAAAACTTTCGTTTTAAGTCTTTTATTTTTCATTGTCGCTTAAATTAAGCGACTTTTTATTTATTTTTATATTATCTATCCTCTTCTCATCTTATTAATAATATCTTGTAAATTATCCACTAAAAATTTCACATCTTCAATTGTATTTTCTTTTCCAAAAGTAATTCTCAAACTTCCTCTAGCTAGATTTTCTGATACACCTGTAGCTAATAATACATGTGATGGATTTAAAAAACCACTACTACAAGCAGAGCCACTAGAAGCACATATTCCTCTTTTATCTAATTCAACAATTAATTTACTTCCATCTATTCCAGCAAAACATATATTATTATTTCCAGCTAATTTATTATTCATATCTCCATTAATTTTTATATTACTTATTTTATTACTTATTTCTTGAATATAAAATTCGCTCAAATTTCTCAAATATTCATTATACTGAACTAAATTTTTATCTGCAATTTCTAAAGCCTTTCCTAAACCAACAATACCTGCTGTATTTTCAGTTCCAGCTCTTTTATCATTTTCTTGATGTCCCCCATCCTGTATTTTTTGAAATCTTATACCATTTCGTACATATAAAGCTCCAACACCTTTAGGACCATAAAATTTATGAGCTGACATTGAAAGACTATCTATATTTAATGCGCGCACATCTATTTTTATATTTCCCATTGCTTGAACACCATCTGTGTGAAATATAATATTATATTTTTTAGCAATTCTTCCTATTTCTTTAATATTCTGAATAGTTCCAATTTCATTATTTGCAAACATAATTGTAATTAAAATTGTATTCCTATTAATACTTCTTTCTAAATCAAAAATATTAATTCTTCCAAACTCATCTACCGGAAGATATGTCACTCTATATCCCATTTTTTCTAAACTTTTACAAGTATTAATTACAGCAGGATGCTCAATCTTACTAGTTATTATATGATTACCATATCTGCTATTAGCCAAAGCAATCCCTTTTATAGCTAAATTATCACTTTCGCTACCACCACTAGTAAAATATATTTCATTTGTCTTACTATTAATACTTGCTGCTGTTCTCATTTTTGCAAGTAATATTCCCTCTTTCGCCATTCTACCTAAACTATATATAGAAGATGCATTACCATAATTATTAGTTAAATATGGTAACATCTCATTTAAAACTTCATTATCCATTTGAGTAGTTGCAGCATGATCAAAATATTTTACTCCGTTCATTTATTAATCAATCCTTTCTCTTTTTATACAATACTTATTTTATTATATGAAAAGAGTTTTTATTTAGTTAATAAAATCAAAACAAAAAATCGCCAGCATTTTAACTGACGATTATAATATTTAATTTATTTAGATAGTGTTTTTGTTGTTTCTGAAGTTTCTCTCCAACGTAAAACTTTAATATCTTTATATTTATTTAAAATTTTCATATATTTATTATATTCTTCTTCCCACAAAGCATCTGGAACTTTTCCAAAAGCATCAAATACTTTTTCTGCTTCAGCCAAAAATAATACTTGTTGTTGAGGTGATAATTTTTCATATCTCTCAGAAAAAGCATACAATTTATCTAAAGTATCATTTGCTTTTATAAATGACCAGAAATCAGTTACATTCATTCCTGCCATTTTAATTTGATAAACAGCAATAACACATAATATTAAAATTATAAAAACTAAAAAAACTATTATGGCTATAAATTCCAATTTTAATTCCTCATCTCTCTTTTGTTCAACTTTTGATTTCAAAAAAATTATAACATATAGATTTTTTTTATTCAATACTTAATTTATATCATTTTTATTCTATTATTCTGCCTTATAAAAAATAACCAAATTTGAACATTACTCATTTTTGTTATATAATATATATGTACTTTTGTGGCTTTTAAGTCACTTGTACCGTCCACTTTGCTTTTGCAAGAGTGAGGAAAAACCAAAGCGAGGATTGTTCTTATGGAAAAGAAGAACACCGGAACCCGTCTCAAGGTGGTCCAAATCGTCATCGAAGACGAACACGGAAACACCTACCCTGTCAACATTGACACCAACTACATGGCCAAAACATCTGGCAAGGTTAGTGTCGCAGCACACCTGATGGCTAGCGTTTTCGCTGCCGGCGGATGGGATGCTCTGCTCAAGTATCTGAAACGCGTCCCCTCCGACAACCCCCTCGACCCGGAGGTCTAACCTCTCCCCTCGGTGCTACTACAGTGCCGGGGGGTTTTCCTTTTTATTTAAAAAATTTATAGTTCATAATAAATAAAAATACCAAGTCCTAGAAGGCTTGGTATTTTATATTTTATTAAACTTCCATAATAATTGGCAAAATCATAGGGTTTCTTTTTGTTTTTTGATATATATGATTTTTTAAATTATCTTTAATTAAAGATTTAATTGTTGCCCAATCTCTAAGTTCATTGTTCTCACATTCTCTTACTAATTCAATTAAAATTTGTTTTACTTCATCCATTAAATTTTCAGATTCGCGAACATAAACAAATCCTCTAGAAATAACATCTGGTCCTGCGATTACTTCACCTGTTGCTGAATCCATAGTTAAAACAACAATAATTAATCCATCTGATGATAAATGTTGTCTATCTCTTAATACAATATTTCCAACATCTCCAACACCTAATCCATCAACCATAACTTTTCCAACTGGTACAGTTCCAGTAAATTTAGCTTCTACTTCATTTAATTCTAAAACTCTACCATTTTTCATAATAAATATATTCTTACTATCAAAACCTAACATTTTTGCAGTTTCGCTATGAGCCATTAATTGTCTATATTCACCATGAACAGGTATAAAATATTTTGGTTTTACTAAAGAAAGCATTAATTTTTGTTCCTCTTGGCAAGCATGTCCTGAAACGTGAACATCAGCTAATGCACTATATACAACCTCTGTTCCAATTTTCATTAAATCATCAATTACTTTTCCAACAAATTTTTCATTTCCTGGAATTGGACTTGCAGAAATAATTACTAAATCATTTGGTGTTAAAGTTACTTTTTTATGCTCACCATTAGCCATTCTAGTTAAAGCTGACATTGTTTCACCTTGACTACCTGTAGTAATAATTACTAATTGCTCATCAGTATAATTATTTATCATATCAATATCAATAAATACATTATTAGGAACATCAATATATCCTAATCTTATTGCAGTTTCAATCATATTAATCATACTTCTTCCACAAACAGCAATTTTTCTTCTATTTTGAACAGCTGCATTAACTATTTGTTGAACTCTATGCACATTTGATGCAAAAGTTGCAACAATAATTCTTTTTGTACAATTTACAAAAATCTTATCAAACACTTCTCCAACTGTTCTTTCAGACATTGTATATCCTTTTCTTTCAGAGTTTGTACTATCTGATAATAGAGCTAAAACTCCTTTATTTCCAAGTTCAGCAAGTCTTCCTAAATTAATCATTTCTTTATCAATTGGAGTATAGTCAATTTTAAAGTCTCCTGTATGAACCACAGTTCCAACTGGTGTATGAATTGCTAAAGCAACAGCATCTGGAATACTATGGTTACTTGATATAAATTCTACTCTCATTTTTCCAAGTACTATTGTTTGACCTTGAATAACAATTCTCAAATCTGTTGAATCTAATAATCTATGCTCTTCTAATTTATTAGTTATTAATCCAGCTGTAAGTTTTGTTGCATATATTGGAACATTAACTTGTTTTAAGAAATATGGAATTGAACCAATATGATCTTCATGTCCGTGAGTTATAACCAAACCTTTGATTCTATCTTTATTTTTTTCTAAATAAGTAAAATCTGGTATTACTAAATCAATACCTAACATTTCATCTTCTGGAAATGCTACACCACAGTCAACAATTATAATGTCATCTCCATATTCAAATACTGTCATGTTTTTTCCAATTTCCTCAATACCACCTATTGGGATAATTTTTAAATTTTCTTTACTTGTTCTTTTAAAAATACTTTCTGAAACATTTAATTTTTCATTTTTCTTCTTTTTATTTTCTTTAGAAACTAAAGCTTTTTTCTTAGTTTCTTTTACCATTTTCTCAGCACGAGAAAAGGTATCTGTGTTTTTTACAGACATCTTTTTTTCATCTCTCATTATTTAATTTTCCTCTCTTTATTTTTTTCACGTTCATATTAATTATTCTAACAATTATTTATTTTAACTTTTTTAAAGCTTCTTATACACGCACTTATAGCTTTAAATATTTTTTGTCAAAACAAAATTAAACTAAATGATAATTTAGCCTTTTAATTGTATATTTGATTTTTACAATAAATAGATATTCTCAGCTCTTAGAATATCTTAAAAACATCTCATTTTACTATTTAAAATAATTTTTCCGAACATTTAAACTGTTGTAATTATACAGTATTATGTCAAATTTGTCAAGAATAGTATATTCTTACATAATAAAAAAAGCTGAAGTATATTTAACTTCAGCTTTTTATGTTCTATCCTTTAATATATAAATCTATCTTTCCATCTTTAGCACTAAATCTTGCATTTCCACCAATTGGGAATGTAAATAATGGTGTTGTATGACCAAAATCTGCTCCTGCTATTACTGGAATATTTTCTAATTCTTTTTTAGTTTTTATTATTTTTGTCCATTTTTCATTTGTCATTTCTGAAACTTTTTCAGTTCTACCAATTACTATACCTTTTACATTTTCAAATCCTTTTTGCATAATAAGTGATATTAAATTTCTATCAAATTCTACCATAAATAATTTTTCAGCCATACCATCATCTTCTAAAAATAGAATTGTATCTTCTTCCAAGCTTGGCATAAATTCAGTTCCTTGAAGTAAATTTAATGTACACAAATTTCCACCAACAATTTTTCCTTTAGCCTCTCCTTCATTTATGATAAACATTCCATCATTTTTTATAAATTCTCTATTTTCTTGATCTATAAACCATGCATCATTACTCCACTCTTTAGAAGAATCTATTTTTATTTCTTTATCATCAAAAAACATTTTTTTAATATATTCTAAAGTATATTCTTCAAAACCTTTTTTCATACCAAAACTAGAATAATGAGGTCCAGAATAAGTAACTAATCCTGTTTTTGCATATATTGCATTTGCTAAAGCAGTTATATCTGAAAAACCACATAATATTTTAGGATTATTTTTTATCAAATCATAATCTATATATTTAATTATTTGATTTGAATTAAATCCACCAATAACAGTAAATATTGCTTTAACATTTTTATCTCTAAAAGCTTCATTTAAATCTTCAACTCTAGATTCTATTGATGAAGACATATTTTCATCAGCTTCTTTTACATGTTTTCCAAAAGATAACTTTAATCCTAATTCTTCAAATCTTTTATTGGCAATTTCAATACAATCAGCACCTAATAAGCTTAAACTTCTGGCTGGTGCTATAACTCTTACTTCATCTCCTGGCTTTAATTTACTTGGTATCATATTCCTCATCCTTTCCACTTACTTTTTTTATATTTAAAAGCTTTCCAAAAATTCTTTTAGTTAAACTTTTCTCTTCTTTTTCATCATCAATTTTTAATCCTTCAAAATTTGTATAACATTCTTCTGGATTTCCTCTTCTTGGTGTATGTGTTTTATAAAATTGATCATCTGTAAATAAATAATTTTTTAAAATAGAATTTATTTTAATTTTTTTATTAAATTTATTAAACATCTCTAATGCTAAATCTAAGTTATACCACTTTCCTTCTAATTTTACTTGATTCCATTTTAATTCTTCTGGTTCATCTCCCATAGTACCTTCAATAACCTTAGCTTCTATTCCAACTAAACCTAAAGTAGAATTTAAAAGTACAGCAAATAAATTATATACACAATCATGATTTATTATAGCATCTTCTAAATCATCATTATCACTTGGCTTAACTAATCTATATTCCTTTTTGAAATGTTCATATATTATTAAGAATTTCTCTGTATCTGTTTGTTCATCTTTAACAAGCTCTTTTATTTTCTCAAATTCTGTTCTTAATTCTAAATATTTATCTATAGTATAAGAATGTTTAATTCTTAAGACATCATCACTTTCTAAAATATTTATATATTCAACAAAAATCTTATCTCTCAATTTTTCTGTAGTTTCTATATCTAAATATAATATATCTTTTATTGCAATACTTACTCTATTTTTTATTTTTTTAAGATTTTTCATATATGAACTTAAATTTATATTATCATTTAATATAATACATAATCTATCAACTTTAAAGAAACTAACTGTTCCTATAACATTTTCTAAATCTGTAATATTAACAGTTAAATAAGAAACACCATCATCTTCAATTTCAAAAGTATTCTCAATCTCACATTTATCACTAGTTTTTAATTTTACTTCAACTGTTTTTTTACATTTT
>JAEIGA010000535.1_pt1 | contig 56132 bp, 62 predicted proteins | sample 9270691 | NCBI WGS metagenome assembly JAEIGA01 (sample SAMN17057246, study PRJNA624740) | gut metagenome | biome: biome; isolation source: fecal sample | host: Bos grunniens | place: China: Xizang | collected 2019 | reverse complement strand
TTATTATATTCAATATATCTTATTGTTTTATCATAATCAGTACCATAAACACTAATTATATTAGCAATTTTCTTTTTTGTGTCTATGGTTAATTCTTTTTCGTCCATAATATAAATATATTATTATTTGTTTTTTTCGTTTAAAAAAAACTCTTTATCTCTTAAAATAATTTCTTCGCAATCATTAATAATTTTTTCATAATGTGATTTATTATTAATATTTGCATTTTTCATTAATTCTTTTAATTTTAAAACTTCCTCATATGATTGTTCACAAGATTCAACATCTATTAATGAATCTGCACTTATTAAACTTACTAAATATAAATCTAATAATTGATTTTTTTGCAATTTTTCTAAAAAATTTTCATTCTCCATATTAAACCCTCTTTTTTATTCTAAAACTAAACGTATAAGAATATAACCCTTCTGCCTTAACATAATGTGTCATTCTACATTCCCATTTATCATCACTTAAATATTTCTGTAATAGTCTAATACTATCCCAACAATATCCAAATTCATTTGTGTTTATAAATACAAAATCATCTTTTAGTAAAGACCTATTCCATCCTTTAGCTTGTAATTTTTCATTAATTTTTTTTGCAAAAAATAATGTCATTTTCATTATATCAATATTTGCCATATTTAATCTTGGTCAATTTCTGAAAATAAATCATCTTCTAATTCCAACACTCTAGTACCTTGTGCTAATGCATAAACTTTTTTAGTCCAACCATAGAGTTGTCCATCAGTACTTCCAATCAAATAATATGGTCTATCTTCGCTAGCATTTCTAGATTTCATAAGTACCATATGTGTCATAAGATATCCATTTACTTCACAAAAAACGGCATCACCAATGTTTGCTTCTCTACCATTTAACGGACACAAAATACAATACTCACCACTTGTTAAAATTGGATGCATACTATTACCAAATTCAAATCTAGCAACAGATTGACCATTTTTAATCATTTCAAGTGCTTTTAAAGCATTGTTTTCTACAATAACACCGTTTATTGTAGATGGATTTTTGACATATCTTACTTTATCAATCTTCATACCTACCTAAATATACTTTCATTACATCATTAATATTATTATTACTTAAATATTGTGGTTCTAAACCACTAATACCATATACTGACCCAAAATCAACTTCAACAAACAAATTACCATTCCTATCAAAAACTTTATGCTTTCCTTTAGTAATATGATTTGTTATTATATTATAATCGAAATTACGATTTGAATGATTAGTAAATATTTTCAAATCATTCTTTAAACGTGTAATAAATTGACGTATAAATACTTCATTTTCATCAAGTTTTATATCATACATAAACCCACCAATTTTAACACACATTTTTCTTATCTTCATTGTTTCAGAATCAACTGGATAAGTACTTAAATCATTTTCATCAAAGAACTTATTTTTAGGCAATTCTTTAAACAGTTTATTCTCGTCAATTAATGGTTTCCAATTTAGTTCTTTTGAAAATACTTGTAATCCATTTTGGAATTCAATATTCAATATTTTACAATCTGTTTTTGTTAATGAAAACATCATAGAATTTTTTTCACCAGATATTTGTTTCATAACAATACCATTAACGTCAACCCCATTCAATGAATGGCATTCGCCTACCATTTTATAAATTCTAGTAGGCATAGTGAAATTATCACATTCTTCACCTTGAATTGTGTATAAATTACCAATTTTGAATTTGCTATTAATATGACAATCTGGTGTGTGGGGATTCCCACCACCAAGATTATCATCAAAATATGCTTTTATATATTCACTATTTATTCTCATATTACTTTTGTGTTAACAACTTTGACATTGACGTTGCAATACCATGCATACTAGTTTCCAATGTATTTTCTAATTTCATGATATCTTCTTCTGCTTGTCTACGTCTTGTCGCACCTTCCTCATGAATTCGTTTTACCTCAGTAATTGTTTGAATCAACTTTGTTGTCGTGTCTCTTAAAGTTTCAATTTCAACTACACTTCTTTCAGTTTCTTGTGCTACATTAATACTATTTTGATGAATTAATTCAGAATTCTTTTTAAGAATAGTATTAGTAACTTCAGTAACCTTTCTTTGTGCTTCAATATTACTTTGCTGATTTTGTAATGCAACTGCAATTGACAACTGATTTTTCCAAATAGGAATTGTAGTTGAAATAATTGAATTTGCTTTATCAGCAATTGCAATGTTATTATATTGAATTGTTCTAATTTGAGGTAAAGATTGTTTAATAATATATCTCAAAGTAAGCATTTCATTAATTCTCTTATCCAATGTATTATTAAATTCTTGGACATCTTGAATTTCATGTGCTTCATACATTTGAACATTTTCTTGCATATGCTTAAGTCGTTCTTGAATTTCTTGTTGCTTAATTTTTGCAGCAATAATTAAATCTTCAACTTGTTTACCATACACAATATTATCATCAAACATTACTTGAAGGTCATTATTATCCTTTAATGTTTGAATTCTAGTTGCCATAATTTTATTAGCAATTTCATCGACATTTTGAGATATTGTGTCATACTTCTTAAGCAATTTTTCAACGCTACCTACCATTGATTTCAAAACTGGAATCTTACGAATCATTCGTTTAATCTTTGTAGGTGTTTTTAATTCATCTATATCAATATAAGACAATTCACCTAGCAAATTATTAATAAGAACTCCAATTTCACCACCTTGTGGTGCTCTAACTGCTTTTAGAAATTCATTATTAAACTTTGACATTGTATTTGTCAAATCAGTTCCATAATTTGCAATAGAATTAATATCGCCAAGTTGAATTACTTCGTTAATTTTAGAATACTTAGTTTTATCTTCTTCGCTTAAAGTAGTTATGTCTACAACGCCATTACTATCAATCAATTTAACTTGATTTTTAGGTTCTACTTTAGGTTCATCTTGATTAACGATAGTTGCATCAATTGTAATTGTTCGTGTCATAATTTTCTATTTAAATTTAATTTATAATGCAAATTTAGAAATAATTTGTTAAATACAAAAATTTTTTTTGTTAAAAAATATTAAAAAGGAAGGTCATCTTCTGCATTCATTGTTCCCATATCAGCATATGCCATTTGTGGTTCTTGAATTTTAGCAGTTGTCGGTGTGAGAGGTGTTTCTGAAACAAATTTATTGGTTGTAGTTGTTGTACTTTCATCAGACTTATTACTAGAACCAATAAATTCAAGTCTATCTGCCAAAACATCTCTGTTAATTGCATATTCACCACTCTTTAACTGATAAAGACTAACTCTTTCCTCTCCCATAACATTTACAAAAGAACCTTTCTTAAGATATGGGTGCATAGTAACAGCTCTTTTCCCAAAAAGAATTACATTCATCCAAACTGTTTCATTTGCCTTTGTGCTTTTGTTAAATTCATTTGTTGCTAAACGAAAATTTACAAATTGTTCACCATTCTTACCACTTTTCAATTCGGCATCTGCGCCAAGTCTTCCGATAACATTTACATTAATCATAATTTTCAAATTTTTTTAATTAAATATTTTTTATCTTCACTTAAAACCCAACCTTGTGAAAATATTTCAAAAAGGTCAGTATCTTCTAAATTATTTTTAATCATTACTGTTAAATCAACTTGATAATATAAATTATATTTTTCGTCACTTAACAAGTCAATTTTTTCATTAAATTTCTTTACATTTAATAATGTATTAATTATTCCAATTTCTTCTTTATTTGTTTTAGATTCATTAAATATTTCTTCAATAACATATTTAATATTTTCTCCAATTTCATTTAATTTCATATATTATAATATTTAACATTACAAAAATATAAATATTATTTTTAAAAAACAAAATATATATTAAAAAATCTCAGATATTTAATATCTGAGATTTTAATCATATCTTACTCAGCAATAATTAGATTATATTTCTTTTTACCTTGCTGAATTACAAGAAATTTATCATTAATCAAATTTGAATTATCAAGATTAACATCTGATGAGATTTTATTTTTATTAATAGAAATTCCACCATTTGTAATCAATTTTCGTAGTTCACCCTTTGATTTAAAAGCACTTGAATGTTCTACAGATAAATCTGTCAATTTTACTCCATTGTAAAACAAATCTTTATTTACTTTAAATGTTGGAACACCTTCAAATACTGATAAAAATGTTTTATCGTCCAATGATTTCAATACAGATTCAGTACAATTACCAAATAGAACTTCTGAAGCAGACATTGCCAAATTACACTCTTCTTTGCCATGAACCATTGTAGTCACCTCAATAGCAAGACGCTTTTGCAAAATTCTCAAATGTGGTGCAATGTCATGTTCTTTAATCAAAGAATCAATTTCATCAAGAGGAATCAATGTAAACATTTTAATAAAACGTTTTGCATCATCATCACTTTGATTTAACCAAAATTGGTAAAATTCGTATGGACTTGTCATTGTTGGGTCTAACCAAATATTTTTACCACCTTCAGATTTACCAAATTTAGTTCCATCTGCTCTAGTAACCAAAGGCCAAGTAAATGCAAATGCTTCTCTTTCGTGACCAAATTTCTTTCTTATAATTTCACAACCAGTCATAATATTACCCCATTGGTCGCTACCACCAATTTGAATCTTACAACCCATTGTATCATTCAAGTGACTCATATCATATCCTTGCAACAACTGATAAGTGAATTCAGTAAAACTCAAACCACTACCTTCTCGTTCAAGACGCATTTTAACTGAATCTTTTGCCATCATATAGTTTACAGTAATCAATTTACCAACTTCTCTAGCAAAATCCAAAAATGAGAAATCTTTCATCCAATCATAGTTATTAACCATGACAGCTTTGTTATCTGCATTAGAATCGAAATCTATAATTTTAGACAATTGCTTTTTAATTGATTCAGCATTATCATTGATTTCTTTAATTGAAAGAAGTTTTCTTTCCTCAGCCTTAAACGAAGGGTCTCCTAAAGAAGCAGTAGCACCACCAACCAAAATAATAGGTTTATGACCTTTATTCTGCATCATTTTTGCAACAATGAATGCCAACAAATGACCTACGTGCAATGACTTACCAGTAGGGTCAGTACCAACATAAAAAGTTGTCGATTCTTTTTCCAATTGTTCTTCAGTTCCGCTAACAATATTAGCAATAAGACCTCTAAGTTTTAATTCTTCAATTAATGTCATATTAAATTAGTTTAAAATTACTTTGCAAAAATATATATATTATTATTAATGACAAAATTTTAAATGTTAATTTTTCTTAATTTAACATATGAAAAATAAGGAAGAATATTTTTCTATTCTTCCTTATCATTTTAATTTTGATTCAAATATAATTCCCACATCCAAGCTCTTCGTATTGTTTCTTCAATACTAGTTGTCGCCACCCAACCTAAAACTTCATTTGCTTTTGTTGGGTCGGCATATATCATTTCAACATCACCGTTTCTTCTATCAACTATTTCATAATTTAATTTTACATTAGATACCTTTTCAAAAACGTCAATAATTTCTAAAACCGTCTTTCCTTCTCCAGTGCCTAAATTAAATATCTCAAAGTTGCTTTCATTTTTATTATTAATCAACCTTTCAAGTGAAATAATATGTGCATTTGCTAAATCGGTTATATCAATATAATCTCTAATACAAGTACCATCCTTTGTGTTATAATCGCCACCAAAAACTTTTAATTTATCTCTTTTACCAATTGCAGTCTGCATTATATATGGTATAAGATTTTGTGGTTCTCCGATTGGTAATTCACCTATCAAAGATGTTGAATGAGCTCCAATTGGATTAAAATATCTTAATATAATTGAATTAATATTTTTATTTGATTTAATTGTATCAATTATAATTTCTTCAGATATTTGTTTTGTGTTACCATATGGGCAATTAGGTTTCTGTATTGGAGTATCTTCAGTAACTGGTAATTTATCTGGTTGACCATATACTGTACAAGATGATGAAAAAACAATATTTTTAATACCATATTTTGTCATCAAATTTAATATATTTACCAAAGAAAAAATATTATTCTTATAATATTTTAATGGATATTCAACAGATTCACCAACACATTTATTTGCTGCAAAATGAATTACTGACGAAATATTATATTTTTTAAATACATTTTCCAATTTATTATAATCACAACAATCAATTAATTCAAAAATAACATCTTTTTTAGTTATTTTTTTTATATTGTCAATAATCCATTCATATGAATTTGATAAATTGTCAACAATAATTACATTGTGACCTTTTTCTAGTAATTCAACAGCTGTGTGTGAACCTATAAAACCACAGCCACCAGTTAATAAAATATATTCAGTCGTTTTATTCATATGTTAAATACATTTTCAATTAAACTATATACAGTCATTGGTCCTACACCACCTGGTGCTGGAGTTATTGCATAACATTTGTCCTTACAATCATCAAAATTTACATCACCGCAAAGTCCTTTTTCAGTAACATTTATACCAACATCAATTATAGTTACACCATCTTTTATGTGGTTAGAATTAATAAAATTTGGTTTTCCTATTGCAACAATGAGTATATCAGCTAATTTTGTTATATTTTCTAAATTTTCAGTTTTACTATGACAAATTGTAACCGTTGCATTTCTTTGTAACATCATCTGTGCCATAGGTTTTCCTACAATATCACTTCTTCCAACAATAACAACATGTTTACCTTCTATATTAATATTGTAATTATCTAAAATTGTCATAATACCTTTTGGCGTTGCTGGATAATTATAAGGGATTCCATTTTTTGCCATTAACACTTGTTTATTATGGTCTCCAAACCCATCAACATCAACTGAAGGTGGTATACATTCGTTAAAAATTTTTTCATACATTTTTGGAGCTGGTAATTGTAATATTATACCAACTTTATAATATTGTGATTCTAAATCATATATGTTTTTAGATAATAAATCTAATACGAATTGTTCAAAATCTACTTCAGACATATTATCTTCAATTATAATATGCTCACAATCAATTCCAACTCTATTACATGCGTTTATTTTATTTTTAACATAAACCTTACTACTTTTATCTTCTCCAACAGTTAAAATTATTAATTTACACAAATCTTTTATTTCTTGACTTGTTTCACTTAAAGAATCTAAAAGTTTATTTGATAATTCCTTCCCATCTAATATTATCATACATTAACAATGTGATTTAACCACTTGCGAAACAATTTTACCATTAGCAGTAGGATATTTCTTCTGAACTTCAGTAAGTATATTCTTCATATCCTTCATAGTAATATTCCCAAATGTATCAATTATTCTTTCAGTTTCGTTGATAATATCTTCTTCTGATATTTCCTTTGGAGCAAATTCTTTAATAATATTCAATTCTTTTTGCTCATTTTCAACCAAATCCATTCTATTTGCTTTAGAAAATTGATTAATAGCATCTTCTCTTTGAGCAACCATTTTCAAAAGAATATTTGCTTCAATAACTTCATTCAAAGACACACCTTCTTTTTGCTTTTTAACCATTTCATTTTTAATTAGTCTCAAAACATTAACTTTATCAGTTTCTTTGTTTTTCATTGCAGATGCAATAAGTTCATTTATTTTTTCGTACAGCATAATTTAATAAAAATTAAAAATTTCTACTTTATTTTTACCTATCTCAATTTTATCACACAATAAACTAAATTCAAATGGTGTAAATGGTACAATTTTCTTATTATTCTTCACAATACTTGAACAATATACACCAATTCCTTTAGTTTTTTTCTTTTTCTTTTTTTTCTTACCCATAAATTATTACTTAACAGTTGCTTGTAATAAAATTTCTTGATTTAATGCTTTTACAACAATATCTTCCATTGTTAATTTTACCTTATCATCAGTATTTTTAACTGAATCATTTTCACCTAAAATAAGTGAAACGGCAGACCCATCAAAACCACTAATAATATAGCAACCTCCATCATCCATTCTAGCAGGGAAATTAGTAACACGCGAAGCAACTGACCACCAAATAAATTTCATATTATCAACAAATTCAGTTGGAAAAACTTTATAAAGTTTTTCTTTCATTGCCTCATAATTAGTTAACTCCTCTTCTCTAGATATAGGTGTTCTCCTATAAAATTCACCACTAGGATTAAATTCCATATCACTAACTACCAAAATAGTTTGTGGATAATCTACTAATGGGATTTCTTGATTAGTTAATCTAATTCTAATAATTTCATCCACAATACTTTGAAAGTTTGTACCACCCATTGCATTTCTAGGTAACTGGTCCATCATATCGCAGAAATCACCACTAAGTTGTTTTACTCTAGATATTTCATCAAACATAATAACATTTTTGTGGAAAGCACCGCTATTAATGGTTGAAAAATAACAACCCAAAGACATACATACATCTAAAGCAGATACATTTGTTTTAGTATATGTACAAGACATTGAACCACTAGTATCTAATGCACACCAAACGTTACCGTTTATACCACCATTATCTTTTGCCTTTTCAATAAGAGAACTAAACTGCTTATTAATTGTAACTCTTTTTGATAAATCATTATTATGATTTGCCAAATGCAACTTACCTAATTCATATGGATAACCATTAAACTTAACAGTTGGTTGTTTCATTAACCAATCAACATATGAATCAGTTAAATGGTGATTTGAAAGAAACTTTGAATTAACCAATTTAGTTAATGCTTTTCCTGGTACCAAACTCCAATTAATCTTTTCATATAGATTATGACTAATTAACTTTTGGAAATCATGCGCATTTCCACTAGTTTTAATTTTATTGTATTCAGATTTAGATACACCAATATAATTAGCAAATTCAATAGCAAATTGATTTGTACATTGAGTCCAATTTGTCTTTAATTTACTTTTAGTTTTAATTCTAGGCATAAATTTTTTAACCAAATCACATTGACTTTCACATGCTAAACCTTGTTTAATAAGTTCAAACATATAATTATGGTCAATACAACTTGACCCATATATTCTATCATAATACATGAGTGTCCAAACATCTTTCCATGAACCAACTATAGGTAACAACCATATGTTTTTATAAAAAATAACTGGAAATTTATCTAATAACCATAGCAATCTCTTGAATGATTCATCTTTAAGTCCTTGACCCATTTGTACATTGTCACTTACAAATGAATTGTTAATTTTAACTTTTCTTGTAATCATTCTAAGGTAAAATATAAACCTCAATGCTAAATCAGCATTTTCTTTCCATAATGTTTCTTGGTCAGAAAATACTTGTGAAATATCTCTATTTAAATAACTAGAAATAGAACCAAATTGGTCAATAATTGCTTTACCAGTTGAACTATTTGAAATTGCACCATTAGCCGTTTCTACGTCTTTCTTACTTACTGCTTTTAAGAATAAATTTTCCATAGTTATTTGTATTGTTTAATTATTTCTTTGCAAAGATATAACTTTTTTTTCATTTAAACAAGTTTTTTCATAAAAAAAGATATTTATATATATAAAATATTATTATCATATGACATACGATAGAATTATTAAAGAACAAATTAAAAAATATATAACTGAAAATGTTTTTGATGAAGTAAAATCAAGTAAACATGATGAAATGGAAGTTAAAGTAAAAAATCGTGATGGTGAAAAGGTTTCTAAAAGTGATGAAGATAGATTAAGAAGTTTGTTAAAAACAAATTTATTTAATATTGCTGCTGTTGCTAAAAGAATTTATCCAGACCACACAGATGAAGGTGCTCAATCTCAATTAAGAAAGAAAATTATGGGAGAAAAAAGTGATAGTGGAACTGAATACCATCTTAAAGAAAGAGAAGCTGAAATGATTAGAGCAATTTTAGATGAAATTACAAAATCAGTATCATAAAAATAAATAAAAAACTAGGCAAATTTGCCTAGTTTTTTTATTTTCATCTAATTTTACTTAAAGCTTTTTTATAAGCAACCGCAAATTTTTCCTTTGCTTTAATTTTAAGTTGTCTAACTCTTTCCGTAGTTAAACCCATTTTTTCAGCAATTTCTGATAGTTCATATTCTCTATCATATTCCCCAATACCAAAACTCATTTTCAAAATGGTTCTTTCCCTATCGTCCAATTTTTCCAACAAATTTTGTGTAATTACTTTATTGTATTCATCATCAATTGATTCCTCATAATTGTTAGTTGATGACGTATATGAGTTAAAAATGTTCATTTCACTAATGTTTTTTGAATCATCTTCAACTTCATCGGTATCAATGTAAATATACTTATTTTCAATGATATCCCTTAGATCGTTAATTACAACACCATATTTTGTTTCTAATATTTCAGATAATTCTTCAGTAGTTGGTTTTCTACATTCTAATTGCATAAAATCATTTGTTGCCTTAGAAATAACATGGTAAGTTTTAGAGTAATTATTCTTTCTAACCATTGCATTATTTTTAATACAATAATTATTAATATCTCTTCTCATTGTATGAACGGCATAATGTATAAATTTAACACCTCTATCGGGGTCAAATGTTTTCACTGCACTTAGCATTGCTATATTTGCTTCTTCAATAATATCTGGTAAAGTATCATTTGTAGAATATTGTTTAGCAACAGTAACCGCAAATCTATAATTAGCATTCATAATTGCTTCAACCGCAAAATTCTTTTCTTCCTCAGTTGAATTTGGGTCTCTATAAATTTTAAACAATTCAGTTTCTTCTTCTTGTGTTAAAACTCTATATTTTTTAATATCTTGATAATATCTAGTTAATGTTTCAGTTCTATCACTAATTGCATTACTAATATTTACATTAATTATCATTTGATTTACGCCTTTTTCTTAAGTATAACAATAGTTTTATTTCCTTCGTCTTTCATTGATTCAATAGAAGAACAATCTTCAAGCATTACAATAAACTCTAAAATTGATTTTTTATTTTCTTCTCTTCTATTAAGTTCTCGACCTTTCATCATTAGAATCGCCTTTACTTTATCTCCTTGATTTAAAAATTTTCTTGCTTGATTTGCTTTAGTTTCTAAATCATGTTTAGCGATACTAACACTAAGTTGTATTTCTTTAGTTTGATTTTGAGGTTTATTTTTCTTTTTGTTTTTTTTAAGTTCATAAATGAACTTTTCGTAATTACATAATCTTAAAATTGGAGGATTAACTTTTGAATTAATCTCGACCAAATCTAGATTAAGTTTTTTAGACATCTTTTTTGCGTCATCTAGTGACATAACCTCACTTTCAATGTCATTACCTACGATTCTAACTGAATCATAATTTCGTATTTCATTATTAATACGAAAATAAAAATCTACGTTTTTATTCATTAAATTTATTTATAATATAATTTTTATGCAAATATATGATATTTTTTTTGTAAAATATAATAATATGTATTAAAAAATGTTAAATTGATATATTATATATTACATCTTTCAAAGATTCATACCAATGTTTTATTTTTAAATTATAAGTTTGTTTAATTTTACTTTTATCTAAAACTGAATAATTTGGTCTATCTACCGTGTTATTTTGCAAGTCTTTTGTTTTTATTGGTATAACTTCACATTTTTTTTCAGTTAAATCAATAATAGACTTAGCAAAATCATACCACGAGCAAACACCTTCATTACTATAATGATAAATACCGTTTTTTAAACCTTGATTAATCATTATATTAATAGCATTTGCCAAATCTCTTGCATTTGTAGGTGTTCCTATTTGGTCATAAACAACATCAATCTTATCTTTTGTATTACTAGTCTTTAAAATATTTTTCACAAAATTATTACCAAATACACTATATAACCAAGATGTTCTAATTATCAAAGTTTTTTTATTAATTTTTAATATTTCATTTTCTCCACGTAATTTTGTTTGCCCATATACTGATTGTGGATTTGTGTAATCCTCTTCAGTATATGGTATATTTTTTAATCCATCAAAAACATAATCAGTAGAAATATGAATTAACCAAATATCATACTTATTTGCAATATTTGCTAGATTAATTGGTGCTATATGATTAATAATATCACATAACATTGGTTCAATTTGTGCTTTATAAACATTAGTATATGCTGCACAATTAATAATACAATCAATTTTATAATTTAAAACAAATTCTTCAATTTTATCTCGATTACAAATATCTAAATCTTCTAAATCAGTAAAAATATAATTAAAATTATTATATTGCTCACTTACAAATTTAAGTTCACTACCTAATTGCCCATTTGAACCAGTCACTAAAATATTCATTCTTTTTCCCAAATTAAATCTTCAATTTTACATTTATATGTTCCAGGGGTTAAACCGCCAAAACAAACAGTTTGATGAATTAGACTTTCAATGTAAAATAAATTTTCAGAAATATAATTAAATATATCTAACATATATTGTTCTGTTTCATCATCATATGCAGTACCATCTGCATCATTTTTTGTATTAGGAATTGCTTTATCAGTAAGACCCAATATGATTGCCATATCTTCCAATAAATGATTACCTAAACTAAATAGTTGTTCTCTAGTAACACCAATTTCATTATCATTAAATTCTTGAATAAAGAACATTGGTATTAATTTTATATGGTCTTCAGTTAATACAATTTTTTTAAGCATATTAATTATTTTTATATAATTATTTTATCTAACATTTCTCTTTGTCTTTTCATTATATCTTGTTCTTCTTTTTTTCTTTTGCCATAAACTTCTCTATATTTAGAATAATCAGTTTTCTTTAACTGTATATCAATATTCATGTTTTCATAAATTTCATCTTCTTTTGTTTTTTGATGATAATCAAAAACATCAACATCAACATCAGTTAATACATCAGACATAATTTTTAAGACATTATCTTTATCACCATTACCATCAAAAGGACTACACCCTAATAGTGTTGAAGCAATTTTTTTACCTTTATATCTTTCATTAACTTGTTCTAAACAATTTTTTAATGCATCATAATTCAAAAAATCATTTCTTTCACCTTTTTTTTTCTTTTCATACCCTTTTGTGATATATAATAAAGTAAATGTTGGACTATTTTCTTGAGAACATTCCATCATTGAACCTAACTTATCAATATCACCATATTTTGTTCTCAAATTACCTTCATAAACGTATAAATAGTGCCTAGATACTTTTCTTTGAAATCCATTTCCAATCATACAATATATGTTAGATGCCAATAAAATAACATCATATTTATCAACTTCAAAGAATAAATCAATATCTTTTATAACATTTATCATTATTTAAAATTATCCTTTTCTTTCAATTCATTTAATAATTTTATTTCAGATTCATTCAATGCTTTTGGCATTTTCAATCTAACAATAGCATACATATTACCAAATAAATTGTTATGTTCATATATTGGCATACCCTTTCCAACAAATCGTATTTTAGTGCCATCAGTAACACCTTGTGGTATTTTAGTTGATAAAGTTTTACCATCAATCGTATTTACTGTTGTAGTACAACCTAATATTGCATCAACAACTGGAATTTCTAATTCAACATACAAATCGTTATTATCTCTAATAAATTTATCATGTTGAATTTCTCTAATAACAACAATTAAATCCCCATAAATTCCATTTCCAGATTCTGGAGCGCAACCTTCGCCATTTATAGAGAAGTTAAACCCATTAAAAGTACCCTTTGGAATATTAATTTCAACTTGATGTTGTTTTACTTCTAACCCATTACCATTACAATTAGGACAAGGATTTATTAACATTTTACCTTTACCTTGACAATGTGGACAAGTTGAAATTGTTTGCCAACCACCTCTTTGAGTGAAAATCTGACCAGTACCACCACATTTAGAACATGTTTCTTCTCTAGAATTTGACAAACGTCCACTACCATTACATTTATGGCATTTATCATTTCTATTATATTTAACAGTTTTTTTGACACCATTAAACATATCTTCTAATGTTAAATCAACTACAATACGAATACTTTGTCCTTTAACCACTCGATTTGATTGACCACCCATATTGCCAAAACCCATATTACCAAATGGATTAAATGCACTGAATAAGTCTTCAAAACTAGTACCACCAAATCCATTAAATTGAAAACCACTCATTGGGTTATCATATTCTGCTCTTTTTTGTGGGTCTGATAGAACTTCATATGCTTCTGCAATTTCTTTAAATTTTTCTTCAGCTTCTTTTTTCTCTTTTTCACTCTTATTTTGCTGACGATCTGGATGCAATTTCAATACTAATGGTTTATATCGATTTTTAAGGACCTTTTCAAATTCATCACCTTGTAATTTTTTTTCTTCATCAGTAAGTCCTAAAATCTTATAATAATCTTTTCTATCGTTCATTTTTTATTTATTTTAATAATTTTAACTACAAAATTACTTATTATTATTTAATATACAAATTTTTAATACATAAAAAATGTTAAAAAAGATTATTTGGGGATGAATTTCATCCCCAAATAATTTACTTCACTTCTTCAAAAGTTGCATCTTGTACATTTTCTTCAGAAGTTGTTTGTTCATCATTACTATTTTGAGATTCTGTCATATTTTGATAAATACGTGTAGAAATTACATTCCATTTTTCATTAATTTGAGATTCAAGTTTATTAATTTCTTCTACATTTTTATCCTTTACGGCATTTCTCATTGATTCAGTTAATGAATTAAGTTCATTCTTTTCATCTTCAGTCATATTTGAAGATTGTTCTTCAATCATCTTTTCATTAGAGAATACAATTGAATCACCCTTATTTATAGTCTCAACAACTTCTTTTTCTTTCTTATCCTTTTCAGCATATTCTTCAGCTTCACGTCTCATACGTTCAATTTCAGCTTCAGATAAGTTTCCATTGGATTGAATTGTAATTTTTTGTTCCTTTTTCGTCCCATTATCAATAGCAGTAACAGTTAACAAACCATTAGCATCAATATTAAATTCAACATTAATTTGAGGAACACCTCTCTTAGCTGGTAAAATACCATCCAATCTAAACAAACCTAAAGATTTGTTATCTTTAACCATAGGTCTATTACCTTGTGCAACATTAATGTCAACACTAGATTGATTGTCTTGTGCTGTTGTAAATACTTGTGAACGCTTACAAGGAATAGTTGTATTTGCTTCAATAATATTAGCCATTACACCACCCATTGTTTCAATACCTAAATTTAATGGTGTAACATCAACAAGAAGAACATCACTAGAACCTTCTCCACCTACAATGATATTTGCTTGAATTGCACAACCCTCTGAAATTGCAGTATCAAAATTACTTGACTTAATAAGTTCAACATTAAACTCTTTTTCAAGTTTTTCTTGCAATAAAGGAATACGACATGAACCACCAACCAAAAGAATGCCACTAAGGTCTTTTTTATCCATTTTAGCGGACTTTAATGCATTGTTAGCACATTCTACTACCCCATTAGTTATCTTGTCAATAAGAGTATTAAAAGTAGCTCTATTAACGGTCATTATCAAGTGTACTGGAGTATTATTAGCAACGCCAATATAAGGCAAATTGATTTCAGTCGATGTGGATGTTGACAATTCAATTTTTGCCTTTTCTGCGGCTTCAAGTACTCTGCTCATTGCCATTGAGTCAGAAGACAAATCAATATTATTAGTTTTCTTGAATTCAGATACAATGTAATTTGCTAATTCAGTATCACAGTTACTACCACCATTATACAAATCACCATCATTTGATTTAATCTCAATCAAACCATCAGAAACTTCTGCAACTGATACATCAGTGGTTGCACCACCCCAGTCAACAACCATATAATTACCACCTTTATTCAAATCAATTTTAGATGATAACATTGCAGATGTTGGTTCACTAATAATTCTTAAAACATTTAAATTTGCAATGCTTGCAGCAGTTGCAACTGCTTGTCTTTGAACGTCAGTATAAAATGCTGGTACTGAAATTACAGCATCAGTGACTTCACATCCAAGGTAATCTTCAGCTTGTTTCTTAAGTTTAGAAATAATCATCGCAGATAATTCTTCTGGTGAATATTCCTTATCTTCAATTACAACTCTAGGATTTCCATTACGGTTCACAACATCATATTGAACATGTTTCAATGCTTCGCCACACTCATCGTAAGTTAACCCCATAAATCTCTTAATAAGATTTACAGTTTCTTTAGGATTAACAACTCTTTGGCGTTTAGCTGAAGAACCAACCTTTCTTTCTCCATCTTTCAATGCAATTACAGAAGGAGTGCTAAATTGACCTTCTTCATTAACAATAACAACTGGTTTGCCATTTTCAATAGTTGAAACAACTGACATACTTGATGCCAAGTCAATACCAATAACTTTTTTACTCATTTTAATATTATTTATTTTTAAAATTATTTTTCAACAAGTTTTAATTTTTTTACAAAAATACATAAAATATTTTAAAAACACAAATATTTTAATATTATTTTTAATTACTAATAATAGTACAACAAAAACCGTGCCAAACTATGTGATTACAATAAAAAAATGAGACTTTTTTGAAAAAAGTCTCATTTTTTTATTATTTATTTATGAATTTATCAATATTTTCAATAATATACTTTAATTCACCAAAAAGAATAAGTTCAATTTGGTCTTTGCATAAAGAAGTGACATACTTTGTAGTTAATTCACCTAATGGATTATTTTTAATTCTCTTTGTTGCCAAACGAACACCTTCTTGTTCATTAAACTCATCTTCTGGATTACAAATTGAATAAGCATATCTTAATGTTCTTATCATTTGTTTTCTAGGTAATGTAATAATACCTTGTACAAATTTATCTTCAGTTACTTCAACATTCACATCTGACGTTTTAAGTTCAACTTCCTTCTTTGTGGTATATTCACCAACAACAGTTACAACATGACTCTGCCCATTCTTATCAACAGCAGTGCCGTACATTGAATAAATTTTCCGACTCATAACTTTTTATATAATATTAATTATTTTTCAAAACATTTACCTAATATATTTAGGATTTCTTTTAGTAACTTCATTTGAATAATCTTTCGGTTTAATACCATTTAATTTTTTCAAATAAATTTCATAAACTTTTTCTAAACTAAATAATTTATATTCACAAATTGGGTTGTCTAACCCTACATTTAAACAAATATCATCAGTTTCTTCATCAACCCAAGGTGAGTTATTATGTATATGCCCATATAAATGCATACTTCCTCTACATTTATTGTTCCAACTTTTCATTGGAAAATGACACATAACAACCTCAAAATCTTCATTTAAAAAATCAAATACATTTTTCTTAAAAACAACATCTTTAATTAAACTTATAGATTCAAACATGCTTTCAAGATTTTGGGTTGATTTATCATGATTTCCAACAATTAAATGTATTTTAGCACCTTGTTTTTTTAAATCATTTAAAATACTAAATGATTTTTCTTTATTTGCCATTATAAAATCACCTAAAACATATACAATATCACCCCTACTAACTAATGAATGCCACATATTGATTATATATTTATCATGTGTTTCAAAATCATTTTCATCAGTTAATCCCATATTTTTTAAACGATTTGTTTGATGCCTTAAAATGTTTTTATGACAAATATGCAAATCAGCAATAAACCAAACTTTCATGTTTTTTAAATTTTCAAAACAATTTCAACAATATCACTAATAATTTTATTCTTTTCATGCTGTGATAATGTATGACCAAATAAATCTTCAATAAAAAAAGATAAACAATATGTAATTTTTCCAATTTTACTTTTACAAGTATAATGTCTTTCTAAAAAAGGTCCAGATGGAGAATTTTCACTACCAAATTCATAATATCCGATTTCAAATTTCATTATATCAAAAATATTGTTTAATGAACTTTTAAAACCTATTTCATTAGAAAAACATTTAACTCTACTATGTATTTTATCAAATGAATTTTCTTTATAGAAAACCTTATCATATTCGTTTTCTTTAAGATATCTGATTATCACATAAATTAAATCATTTGTTAAAAATGATTTAATCTTATCATCTAATTTTCTACTTCTAGGCATATTAAATTTTATTCTTTATAATTTCAACTTCTCTTAAATATTCTCTATTTAAAGTTTCATCATCAATTAATCTTTTTATTGATGTAGCATAAGCTGGTAAAACCATACCACCATTTAAATAAATTAATCCTCTAAAAAGAATAATATCACTGCCTTGTTTGATTACCCCATCTTTTGTTGTGTAATCCTTTATTAAAATAAATTTTCTTTGCTTCATAAAAAAAATGGTTGTTAATAACAAACCAATTAGGTCTTTCATTATTTAAATTCAAAAATCAAGATAAAAAATGTTATTATCCTTAACGCACCATAATTGTTGACTTAACAACCATTGTTTATTAATAAATATCATAACATTTTAATTATATTAATTGATTTATGTATTTTTTTAAAAATTATTATTTGTTTAGTTCAATTAAAATTGGTTCTAAAATATCAACTATTTTATCCCAATCAACTACATATTTACCTAAACTTTCTTTTAAAGGACATCCTATATTTCTATCATCTATTGAAAAAATACCATAAGATTTATTGCTAAATACAAAATTTACTTGATGAGGGTTTTTACCAATCCCATATAACGGAATTCCTTTACTTTCACACCAATCAATAGCGATTTGTAAATCATTACCACCTCTCAACGTATCTAATATAATACCGACATTATAATCTTTATGCCACCTTTTTAAAATTTCACTACAATTATCATTTTCACTAATAACATTAGGGTAATCAGAATTAACCATAGTTGAATCAAAATCAACACAAATTGGTATTACTAATTTACCATTTATTCGTTCAGATAATTTATCTAATTCATTTTTTATTCCTATAATATTTTTCATTTTTTTAAAATTTAAGATAAAACATCAACTAACTCTTTTGTAACATCTTTTACTGATATTTTTTCATATGTACCATCATCTTTTAACCATATAATTTTCCTATCTATTATTTCATAACCTAATTGCATAATTCCCAATTGATATGCTGATAATTGAATAGTATATTTTGACAAACTTTGGTCTATCATGTCTTCAAATGGATAAAGCATTTTCACATCATGTTGAATATTATACTGGTTAACTAATGACGAATTTGTTTTAAAATCATAAATTGCTAATTTGTATCCATCTTTCATTTTATAGGCAAAAAGCATATCAAAAGTTCCGCTATAATTTTGTTTTAATTTTAACGTATCATTAATTCCAGTATATATTTTTGCTTCAGCCATTACTGGATAAACATTATCCACTTTCATAATGTCTTCATAAAACTTCATTACAGCTTCCTCTTTTTTCCCATATGGGATAAAAAAACCATCTTCGAATTGATTTTTCACACAATCTTGTATATTATCAAAATCGCCTTGACAAAAATACATTAAATTTTCACCAAATGCATGCGTCTTTGTCCCATTGTTAGTACTTCTAATATTATTTTCTTTCCATTGTCTTTTCAATTCTGAAACTTCAATTCCTAATTTTTCTGCCTTTTTAACACATTTTTCATCCCAATCAACTTTATTCTCAAACATGTGGCATACATGTGACACACTTGGCAACTCAGTAATAGAACCATCATCATTTGATACAAAATATTTATGTCCTTCTTCTATAAATTGAAGTTTTGAAAAACTATTAATAATATTATTTCTAATCTCTGTTATTTCAGTTGGTTCTGGATTTCTTTTTAATCTCTCTTTTATATCATCAACACAAAGCATATTAATTATTTTTGTAAAAATATATAAAAAAAATTAAAAATACAATTTTTTTATTGAAATATATATCAATTTATTTATTTTTTATATAAAAATGGCAGTTGTATATTTAATCGGTGAAATTGATAATGATAATGTTTATAAAATAGGCGTTACTAAACATAATGACATTAATAAAAGAAAAAAAGAATTGCAAACTGGTTCTTCTCAAGAATTATTTATTAAAGATTATTTTATAACCGACCATCCATTTAAATTAGAAAAAATGTTACATAATCATTTTAGAAATAACAAAATAATGAATGAATGGTTTGAGTTGAATAATGATGAAATATTCAATTTTAAAAATATTTGTGAAAAATATCAAAATATCATTAATTCTTTAAAAGATAACCCTTTTTATTTTAAGAAAAAAGAGCAGTATTAACTTACTGCTCTTTTTTTTATTTTTTGTAAAGATTCTTTAATTAATTTTTTTTGTAATTCTTCTATTATCACATCACCATGACATGGTTTTGGATAACAAAAACATTGCAAATATATATCTTCACCATTTTTATATAAATCAAAAATTTTATCAAACTCATTCTTAAATTCAATGTCTGTTAAATACATTTCTTTAAAATAAAGTTTATAAGCATTAATTGCTTCTTCAGCTGTTTTAAATGATAATTTAGCTAAACTTGAACGTTTCCCATCATGAGTAAATGGATTACCTAATATAGACCCTCTTCCTATATAAAAATTATTTTTATTTGAAGTATGGTCTTCATTATGAATATTATATAATTTAATCATTATAAATGTCAATTAAAGCGTTGTTAATCAGTCATTTAATCTCTCTTCTCATTGTTCTTCTAGATGTTGATGCTGATTTACCGTTTGAAGAAATTGTTGTTCTTCTAACTTGTGGTTTTACTGATGAACCACTACTCTTATTACCTTTACATGCACAAGCCATTTCTATATAGTATTTTAAATGTTATTTTATCTATCGTAATCAGGATATTGATAATGATTATCTTCACTATAATCTGAATAATCAACATTAATATATCTTAATAATTCTTCTTCAAAATCCTCATCTTTAACGTATTCAACTAAATGTGGATTATTTTCTTCATCATAATAAACAATATTAACATTTACAACTTCTTCATCGGTATGTGTTTCAGATGGTTCATAATATGTAGATGGTGTATATTCGTAATGAACATCTAATGTTACATCTACAAAATATACTATTCCACTTTCACCAAGAATTTCTAAAGTTGCCACACAATCACCTTCAGAATCAATTGTTTGTGTATCAGATCCATTTTCGTAAAGTCCATTTATAACATCTTGTAAATTACCTTCCATTTGATTTTCTTCTATATTTTCTTTAATAATTCTACGAACAGAATCATTAATGATATTAATAAAATCGCTTTCAGTTAATCTAATTACTCTTTTTTTCATAATTATATATATTATCTATATTATAAATACTTTAGAAACTCTTTTTTGTTAAAAAATGCTTACTTTTTTTTAATAATTTCATCAATAAAACCTAATTCAACAGCTTCTTGTGCGGTTAAAATGCAATCTCTATCACATTTTGTTTCAATTTCATCATAAGATAGTTTGCTATTTTCAGATAATATTGTGTATAATTCTTTTTTTAATGAATTAATTTCATTAGTGTGTATAGTTATATCTGATGCTTGGCTATATGGCATAGAAGATAATGGTTGGTGAATCAAAAATCTTGCATGTGGTAAAATAAATCTTTTTCCTTTTTCACCACATGATGCTATTACTGATGCCATTGAAGCAACCATACCCATTGATACTGTAGTAATTCTTGGATTCACAAAATTCATAGTATCAATAATCTCTAAACCAGAATATATACATCCGCCTGGACTTGAAATATGCATAGTAATATCACTATCACTTTGCTGATTTAACCATAATAATTGAGCAGATAATATGCTTGCAACATTGCTATTAACTTCAGAATTTAAAAATACAATTCTGTCTAATAAAAAACGACTAAATAAATCTAATGTTGTAGCATGTAATTCCCTCTCTTCAATTACATATGGACTTATTGATACCTTATTTGTATGTTTAATAACATCATCCAATACTGTCATTGAAACTGATTTATCTCTAGCAAATTTTTTAAAATCTTTTATTATATCCATTTTATATTTTTTTAAACATAGGAGAACAACCTAATGCTGAATTGATTATGATTGCCTTCTTTTCATTTTCATTTAAACCATTTAATAATATATGTTCTTCAATTATTTTATCATACATTGATTTTTCAATAAAATACTTGTCATAAGGTATTATTTTTTTACCATCATCTGAACCTTCAGCTGTTTTAACTAAAAAGTCAAAATCAGCTGAAGGTTCAGAATTTTTGTACATATCCCTATATATTTCAAACATTATATCATTTAATGTTTTTTTACTTCTTTTAATTTTTCTACCCATTTAAGATAATTTCACATTATTTTCAACTTCGTATTTAGCTGTAGCATTTGCACATTCTATTTGCAACCAATCCATTGTTGCAGTTGCTTCTTTTATAGAAGATGCAGCTCTGTAACAACTTGTAACATTGTTAATAATGTCATAACTATTTCCTAAATCTCTTCTAGATGAAACTGATGACATCCTAATTCCTAAATCTTTTGCATCATTAATATTTGTTAAATCAGTACCCATATAAACAAAACTCCAATTATATACATCTTCTTGGTGCTTTATCATATCTTTCACTTGCTTAGATGTGTATTCTTTAGAACTATTTTCTGCGCCATCGGTCATAATTACAACTAAATTTTTAGATGGTCTCTCAGATTCATCCATATTAGACAACCATTTACCAACTTTATCAATAGCTTGACCAACTCCATCATATAATGCAGTCATTCCATTTGGATGATATTCAAAATTTTCAATATCATTAATATTTTTACCTAAATAACGTTCTTCAACATTATCATTAAATGTAAACAATGAAATTGCACATTCTCCTTTTTCTACCTTTTTTTGTTCGTCAATTGTTTTATTAAAACCACCAATTACATCACTAATTGAACCATACATTGACCCACTTGAATCAATTACAAAAACTACATGAATAAAATTATCTTTCATTATATCATTATATATTTAAATAGAATTATTTTTCTTTGCTTTTTTTGCTTCTTTTTCAGCTTGTTTTCTTTCCTTTTCCTCTTCTTCAATTTCAAGCATAATTATTGATGCTAATTCTAATGTATTCAACACCATATCACCATATTTCTTTTTCATTCTAAATAATTGATTATATGGATTTGTATCAACAACTAATTTGTCCTTATCAATATCATAATATACATTAGAAAATGCCATTTCTAAAAGCATATCAATTGCTTCCTCATCAATTCTCTCTAAAACCGCCTCATATAAACAAATTTGTATCATTGATTCTTTTTTAAGAATAAATTGAGCTGTTTCATTAACTTTTGAAACTTTAACAACATCTTTTGCTTTTTTTACAGACATAACTTTAAGAGTTACCCCATATGACTCAAGTCCAGTTTCACTAAACTTTTCGTTTACCTTTGCTAACAAATCTTCACTTGTACTAAAAAACTTTCCCATATTTTTATATTTTATAAATTATTTTTTTTACAAAGATATATTAAAAATTATTAAAATACAATTATTTCATTTACTTTAAACTGGTTTTTTTTTATTTTTTATATAAAAATGGCAAAAAAGAAAACTGTTAAAAAAATAAAAACAGAAAAAAAAGTCAATCATTTTAAAATTATTATAACAGTTAATAATAAACAAAAAAAATTCGTAGGTTTTTATAGAGGTGAAAAAAAAGCATATGAAGCATTTAATAAAATAAAAGAAGAAAATGAAAAAATAAAAATACCAGTTGAAATATCAACATCAACAATTGCAAAACCTATAAATTATGAAGTTATAATGTTAAAACGAAAAACATCTGAGGATAATAAAATTACGAGAGTTAAAAATAATGATGGTGAATATGTTGACCATGAAACTAGTAGTGAAAATTGGATAGTTTTTGATAAAATGCCATATTATATTGAAGAAACTTTTTGGGTATATGGTTATAACCCAAAAACACAAAGAAAAGATATAAATTGGATTTTTGAACATTTAGTTAAACCTTATGCATCTATAAAAGACAACTTTTTAAATATTTACATATATAAAAATAAGATTTTATTTGATTCAACAAATAAATTTAATATGGTTATATGTAAAAATATAAGTGATGCTATTAGATTATATAATCAAATAGAAAAAGATTTTAATAATAGTAAAGATGTTAAATATGCGATTTTTACTGGTGATTGCAATCAATCTAAAATTAGAACAAAATTATGTATTAATAAAATGCAAGAATTAACTAATTGGAGCAGAAATAAATTATATAGATATTCTACGAGGCAAAATATTAATGAATATAAATAAAAAAAACGATAAGATTATTCTTATCGTTTTTTTGTTTAAAATGAATGTAGTTATTGTTTTAATATTTTAATATTAATTGTTTTATATTTTATATTTATTTCTTTTTCTGATTCAATAAAATCTTCTCCATTTGGATTCTGTCTATAATATAAATCTTCATCAATCTTTTTAAAAGACATCGAATCTACATTTATAATTAATTCACTAGATGGTATTTTTAACTTTGACATTTTATCATATAATATTTCACCTAGTTCTAAAATTTCATTTGTACTTAATAAAATCATAATATATTAAATAAATTATCAAAAAAATATTTAATTTTAAATTTAACTTTTTCAAAAAATGATAATTGGACTATTTCTTTTCCACTTAATACATTATTTATATCATCACCCAAACCATTTTTAATAAGTCCAACTATTCTCATTTGTTCTTTCTCTAAACTTAATTTAGACAATTCTTTTTCTCTATTAAGTTCTTCTAATTCTTTTTTTATTTGAAATGTTTCATTCATTATTTTTATTTGTTATTGATTCTAATGTTTCTTGAATTGTGTGTAATATCCAAACACACCCACTAGTAAAACATGCATCTAATGGGATTATTAACCAAAATAATGATATATCATCAAATACCCAATTAAATGGTGTGAAAGGAATATGTGGCAAAAACATTAAATTAATTATTGATAAAATTAATCCAACATTTGTTGATGTACACATCATGCACTCTAACATTTCTGAAAATGTTGCGTGTATTTTTCCACAAAACTCTCTAAATTTAACTAAAATATTAAATGGTCCACTACCATAAACTAATAAATTAGTTAATCCATATGTCATTACAACATAACAAAATACAACTAATCCTATCATGATATAACCTCATTATTTACTAAATCGTTAATTTCAATTGTTTTTTCACATTCAAGTTTAATAATTTCACCATTTTCTTTTTTTACTTCTTTTTTTAGATTTTTTCTTCTTTTTGGTTTTTCTTTTTTTACTTCTTTAAAATCAAAAAATAAAGTTTCTAATTTTTCTAATGGTTCTGTTGAAAATAATGTTTTTAATTCTTCTACTTTTTCTGCTAATAAATTCACTTTTTTTTCAGTTGAAATATTCATATCAATTGTTTCTTCAATTAAGTCAAATACTTTTTCAACACTTACTGTGAAATAATCAGCATAATAAAAATATTCATTTGGTATTTCTTCTGATTTACACACTTTTATTGTATCGTCTTCAGATGGGAATACTCCCCATCTATTTTTATATAAAACTTTAATAACCAAAATATTATTGGTTATTTCCATACTTTGAAAGTATTCTGATATTCTAGTAATTCTATCTTGTAACATGTTAAAAACCTATAATTAATTGTGTTATTATATAAGATAATGATAATCCAAACCATAATTTTGAAATATTTGTTATTTCAAATTTCCCTTGTTTTAACCATAAAACTTTTAAAAATTTAAATATATTTTGTATAACATTTAAACAAGATAATATAAAAATAAAAATTTGTATCCCTAATATTAATTTAACCATAACTTCATTCATTTATTAAAAAATAAAAAAAAATGCCTAATAGTCAATAACTATTAGGCAAAAAATAAATTATTTTAATGGTATATTATAAGTAAGTGATACACCTAACATAATACCAACATTTTTATTTATAATATCATAACCCATCGTTACAGATGGACCGAATTTAAAATTGTCAATAAATTTTGTTTCTTTTTTATTAAAAACAGTGACATCAGTTATTGTTGAGCTATTAGTTTTTGTATCAACTGTTGTCACATTAAAATCATCATATTTTTTATTTACAATTGTAAATTGTTCTGATAGGTTAAAATTAATTTTATACCAATTTGGTTCATAATATGAACCTATTTTTAAATTATAATTCAATGTATCATTTAAATCATTTGAATATTCGAAAACTTTCTCTTCTAAATCATCATTTACTACTGTGTTACAGTATACCGTATCAAATATGTATTCTTTCTTATACTTAAATTGAATTAAATAATCAACTTCATCTTTATATACTTTTAAAGAATCATATAATTCTTTATTTTCATCTTTTAATGTTTTTATTTTTTCATCATAAAATTTTATTTCAACTAATTGTTTATCATTATCTTGCATTAAAACTTCATATTTTGTTTTTAAATTATCCATTTGATATAATTTAATTGCCATTGAAAAAATTAACACTAAAAAAATTAAATAAATAAAATAATTTATATATTTTTTAAACAATTGTATCATTTAAACCATTTATTTTTTTTATTTTCAATTTGCTTTGCATAATCTAAATATGTCCCAATTTCTTGAGCATAATAACTTAATTCAGCAAATATTTTTGTGTCACTTATTGTTGGTTGTTCAAGATAAGAAACCATTAAAAAACCTATATCTGTACTAGAATGAATTAACATGATACCACAATATTTGACTTCATTTAATTCTAATCTCATAGCCAATCTTTTATCAATATGATAAATATCTTCAATACCACCTATGAAAAATTTATTTTCATAAATATAAGTTATAAAATTAAATTTACTCATGTTTAAATCTTCATACTCATCAGACACATATGGTATTCTATCTCTAGTTTCTTCATAAGTCATATCACAATATAAAAAAGGTAATGATGTCGGATTTTCTTTACCATTATGCATTTCTAATACAGAAACTCTATCACCTTCCATTGTATATAACATTTTAACTAATGATTTGTTCACTTGAGGAGTGATTTCTCGTCTAATATTTGCACCAGTTTCATGAATTTCTGGTTCTTTCTTAATCCACTCTTCAATAATATGTTGGTTATCAATTGCATTTACAAACATTACAAAACAAACCACAGAAGCAACAAGAAATAGGGCTTGTAACATTTTTTTCATACCATATTGACTAATAAGCGAAACAATCTTTTCAATCCAATTTACAACTTTACCACTTTCATCATAATCTAATTTACGCCTATTCTCATGTTTAGAATATTCAATTTTTTCTTGTAAGTTAACTAACTCAACATCTTGTACTTCTTTTTCTTCCATTTTTATTTAAAACCCTTTTGTTAAATTTATTATTTCATTAGCAAACGAGCTTTATCTAACATATCAGAAATTTTTTTATCTTCATTTATTCTACTTTTACAAGTTGTTTTTGAAGACATACTTTTATAAGAAAATAATTCTTGAATTCTGTTATTTTGCTCATTAATTTTTGTTTTATTAATTGATTTTGGATTTTCACCCCATTCAACTAAATATTCATTTTCATTTTTATCTTTCATGATAAATTTTTTACCTTCAATTTTAAAATCATCGGGTACTTTACTTAACATGTGTTCTTCAGTAACAAAAACAGTGTTTTTAAATTTTAATCTAGGCATTTTTTTATCTTCAAAAACATTTGATGTTAGATTTTCAAATTCTTTTTTATCTAACTCTTTACTAGTTAATCCAATAGTTTTGCTATTAACTTTTGCTTTTTTTAATTCTTTTGTTTTATCTTCTAAACCATCTATTTCATTAAATTCAGCATTACCATATTGGTCATCTTTATGCTTCTTTTCAGCATCACTAGATACATACCCCTTTAATTGTGATTTAACTCTATCTTTATATGCATTATTAATTTGGTCATATTCTAAATCTTGCATACCTCTATTATCATCAATAGGGGATTGCACTTTTTTACCAGATTTATTCTTTTGACCGCCATCATATGTTTTAGTTGATTTAGTCATTTCTTGATAAGCATCATCATTTATTTTTTTATTATCTTTTTCAACATTCTTACCCATAACAGGTTTGAATTCATTTTGAGATGCTTCCATCAAAATTTTTCTTAATTCACCTATATTATATTGTCTAGTTTCCATTATTATTACCATTAAAATAATTATAATTGTAAATATAACCCTCTTAACATTTGTTCAAACATAAGTTTTGTTACTTTTTGAGAGTCTATATTGTCTTCTCCATTTTCGTTTTCAATTTTATCTGAAATTTCAATTATTTTATCAACAATTTCAGATTTTTCAATATTATCATAATAACTCATGATTTTCTATTCATTGAAATAGATTTATTTTCTTCATCTTCATTTCTAGTTAATGCTGGTTTCCAAAAATCTCTCTTTTGAATGTTTTTAAATGGAGCATCATATTGTCCAGCAGACGGATTTGAACCACCACCTTGCATTACGCTACCACAAGATGTTGCACCACCAATTCCACCTTCACCTTCTTCACTAACTAATAATTTATCAAAACCACCTCTATTTTTATACGCATTGTCAGAATCCATTTCTAACATATCTTTAATTATTTTTGAAGTATTACTAAAAACTTGTGGTTTAGATGAAATGCTATTATTTGATTCTATAAAAATTTCTTTATATAAAGACTTTAATTTATCTTTAAATCTATTTTTTGGTATTGAATATTTTATTGTATGTACAGCAATTTTTTTTCCTTTTTCCCCTCTAGGCAATTCATTTATTTTTTCATCACTAATTATCAAATTAGAATCTTTCAGTTTAGATATTAAACTATCTTTAGTTAAACCTTTCTTTGAAAATAAATCACTTATATTTGTTTCAGTTGGTTTTTTCATTAAATCCTTTAAAAAGTTTTTAATATTAATAAAAAAATCATAAAACGTAACTTCTTCATCTTTATCATCTATAATAATAGATAATTGAGATTCGTTTATATATACCTTTTTCATCTTTTAACTGAGTTTTTCCAAAAAGATTCTTTTTGCCAAAGTATTTTAAATAATTCTGAAACAACATTACTTGTGATTTCTTTTACTTTTTTCTCAAAATCTTTGGAGGACATATTAGAATCTATTTTATTATTAATTAATGAAATTATTTCTTGTTTAGATAATTCTTCATTAATAATTTTATTTATTTTTTCTTCACTTAAAACCATGATTTATATTTATATATAAATATATTCAAAAAAACAAAAAGCCCACTAATAGTGGACTTTTTGTTAATTATTTTGTACTTTTTTATGTAATCTATCCAATAAATCACTATCTTCAATTAATGAATTTTTCCAATTAACATATGCATTTCTAATTTTACCTAAAGTTTTATTATTTGTTTCTGTTAATTGTAATGATTGAACTGTAATATAACATCCATCACCTGCTCTATCAACATAGTGAAATTCAAAATCAAGATTCAACGATTTTATTTTACCAGTTAAAACTAAGTCTTTATCTATTGGATAATAAATTAATGAATTATCATCAAAATCAACACCCTCGCCTACTGTTTTTATAAATGTTTCTTCTTGAGAAGTTTTTATATCACCGAATTGACTATCATTCTTTGATATAACAAAACTATCGGTTTTTACATTACTGTCATCCTCTTTTATAATATATTTACTTTCTCTAATTAAAGAAAGCATTTTTCTTGTTACCTTTTCATCTGTTCTCATGTTAAAAATCAAATTCTTGACCATTCCAAATATACCCAAAAGTAAATCTACATTTGTTTTTATTTGTGTTAGTTTTTTTAACTTCTAGTTCTTTTGGAGTTTCTATTATTTTTTCTTCTAATGCTTTTTCAACTAAAGTGATGTTTTCTTGTTCTTTGCTAATAATATCTTCGCTAATAGATTCATCTGTAACTACTTCTGTTTCAACATCTTGATGTTCTTCAATAACAGAATCTTCTTGAAATTCTTCTTCTTCAGTTTCAATAATATCATTTTCGACTATTTCATCATTAATATTATCATTATAAACAATTGTTACAACTTCTTCTTTCATTACATCATTTTTATTTGTATTTTTTTTTCTAGCCATATTATAAACATATTTTAATAATAAATAGTTTATAATATTTTTTTTATCAAAATGAATAACAAAAATTATCTCTTAACATAATTTCATTTCTAAATTTAGTTAAACTTCTTTTGCATATTTGTCTAACTCTTTCTTTAGAAATAGAATAAATTTGTCCTATTTCATGTAAATTCATTTCTTTATAACCATTTAAACCATAATACATTTCAACAATTGTTCTAGACCTTTCATCTAAATCATCCAATAACTCATTTATAAAATTAACTTTTTCTAGATTTAATGATTTTTCATTTTCATCATTTTCATCTGACAATATAACATCAATTTTATAAACTTTTTCATCTTCAATATCAGAAACCCCAACACATTTTTCTTTATCATTATATAAATCTTGGTCTGAACATTCATTAGAATCCCTAGTCCACTTTTTCTTAATAAAATCTGTAATATAATATCTTATCCACCAAACAGCATAAGATATAAATTTAACATCACGAGACATATCAAATTTTTGTATTGCTCTAACTAAACCTAAATTACCTTCAGATATTAAATCTTCTAAAGGAACGCCATATCCCTTATAATTTTTTGCAATATCAAAAACAAATTTTAAATTACATTCTATTATTTTATTTTGCGCATCAATATTATTATTTTTAGCTAAAAGTAATAGATTCCTCTCATCTTCTTTTGTTAATGGTTTAAAATTTTTTAATTCTTTATAATAAGTTTTAACAGTTAAATTAAAATCATTTACATAACTATTCATTTTAAAATTAATTAAACAATATATTATTTTTCTCTCTAAAAATAATCATTCCGACATTTTTATTGTCGAAATGTTATTTTCTTTTTTTACTGTAACAATTTTATTACAATAATCTTTTATTTCATCTAAATGAGATATTATCAAAACATAATCATAATAATTAGTAATTCTATCCAAAACCTTTTTCATATTATCATAATTCTCTTTTGCAACTCTACCCCAAATTTCATCTAAAATTATACCATTACATTTAGGTAATGTAGAAATGTTGCCTAAAACGCATCTTAATGCTAACGCTGATGCGGTTTTTTCAAAACCACTACCACTTGTTAAATCTGATATAACGCCATCTTTAACTAAATGGAATAATATTTCATTTTTATCATTAATACTAATTTCAACATCAAAATCACAAACATCATTTAACATACTAGACATTTGAGAATTTATAATCGGTAATGCTTTTCTTAAAACCATTTTTGTTATACCATTCTTACCAACCATATCTAAATATATCTTCCAATGTTTAAGCATAACAACTTCATTTTTTAATGATTCAATTAAATTGAATCTTTCTTTTATATTTACTTCATTTGATATTATTGATTGATTGTTTTTTTCAATGTATCTAATATTTGTTTCTTTTGTTGAACGTTTATTATTTAAATTTGAATCAATATTTCTAATTTCTATCTCAATTTTATTATTTTTATCTATTGCTTCATTGTTTTTATTATATTCGATTAATATAGAATTTTTATCTTTATAATCATATCTTAATTGTTCAATTTTCAACTCAATTGTTGATTTTTTAATCTCAAGTTTGGATTTTAAATCATATAAAGTACGATTTGATTTCATTGTTTCCAATTGAGTGTTTAATTTAACTTGTTTTTCTTTCAATAAAACGCCTAAATTATAAATTTCACTCAACTGTTCTTTTAATTCAGATATTTTTTCTGAATTATCTATATTATCATATTTTCTACCACAAGTTGGGCAATATTCGCTTTTTTGCAAAATTTTAATATCATTAGAAATTCTATCATATTCTTGCCTTTTAACACTTAAAGTAATGTTGTTATTATTAATTTTTTCAACTAACTCATCATAATCATTAATTGAAAAACTAATTTCACCAATAGAATTTAATTCATCAACAATCTTTTCTAATTCTAATTTATACTTTTTACCATCGGATAAAATGTTTTGAATTTGATTATTTAATGTGTTAATATCAACTTTAAGTAAATTATTATCAATTGAAGTTAAAGAAGATAATAAAACTTTTTTAGTATTTTCTAATTCTAAAATAGAATTATCCATTGATAAATTTTCAGAAATTAATTTTTTATTTTCATTTTCTAAAATTTCATTTTTTAATTCTAATGCTTTTATTTCTTGACCTACTTCTTCTTCATTATATTTCGTTGATATCAAATATGGTTTTACTTCACCATTAAACTTTTCTCTAGCTAATGTATCTTTTTGTTCGATTGGTAATAACCCTATCCATCTTGATAATAAACGACCTCTTTCAGTATCTTTTTTTTCAATTAAATCATCTAAATTAGAACTAGTCGCACAAATAATCATATCAAAATCATTCTCATTACCTATTGACTCTTTTATCACCTTATTTGTTGCAATTCCATTCTCCTCTTGTTGGTTATCAATATAATCTTCTAATGTTTCTAATGATTCACCTACAATTTTGTAATATTCTACTTTTTGAGTTGTTTTACTTTTAGATGTTCTTTTTGACAAAGAAGGTCTAGACAATGTTCTTCTTATTACATAATCTTCCCCATTTATAGTTAAACAACCTTCAACACATACTTCAGTTGCTTCTAGAATATGTTTATTAAATATTTTTTCTTGAATTGATGACTTATCTGTTTTACCAAATAATAAAAAATGGATTAAATCTATTGCAAAAGTAGTTTTACCACTTTGATTTGCTGGTTCACCATTTAGTAAAACTAAACCATTTAATTTTGTAAAATCAAAAAAATTATCTTCACCATATGAAAGAAAATTACTCCATTTAACCCATTTAATTGAGTAACGTTTATGCTTTTCATATGTTTCATAATTAATTTTTGAATTAATTTCAGCATCTATTTTTTTAATTATATCAAAATCATAATCTTTAATATCATTAACGCATAAATACTCTTTAAACAAACTTAATTGAAAGTTTGAATCTTGAATATTAGATATAATATCATTAGTAATACCTACAACTTCACCTTTATCGTTAACCATTTTAAATTCTGGAATAATTTTTACATGGTCTTTACTTATCCCATATTTTTTAGCTACGACATTAGTTAAAGATACTATTTTATCTTTAGAATAATCATAAGGATTTACTTTCCATACTATATTAATTTTGGATTTTTTACCTACTTGAATCATTTTTATTTATTTTTAATAATCCTAACTTTCTTTTTTACTTCACTTTCTTTTTTCGATTCTATAACATCATTATTTTTTTCTGTTAAAGTATCTATTTTTTTTTCTTTATTTGTTAATGTTTTATCCTTTATAACTTCACGCTCAATATTTTGTTCGTTTTCTTCATATTTTTTAAATGGAGAAACACCATACCTAACAACATTAAACCCAATTAATAAAATTTTATTAATTTCTTTTTCTACATCATCAATATTGTTATACTTACAATATTCTTTAATTTCATTAAAAATTTTTTCTTTTATCATTAATAAATAAAATTTTTATATTACAAATATATATAAAAAATGTTAAAAAAACAAATAATATATAATATTATATAATATATTATATTTAATTTTATATATATTATTATTATATTTTATATAAAATTATAACATGAATAACAAAAACGAAATTTACATGGGGCTAGACATTAGTACAACTTGTATTGGTGTATGCATTTTAGAGAACGATGGTTCTGAATACGGAAAGGTTTTAGAGTTAACTCATGTTTCTCCTAAAATACCTAAAAAAATTAAAGGCATTGAATCATTGTTTTTAAAAAAACAAATTTTTAAAAATGAATTTTTATTAAAATGGAAAAATTTTGGGATTGATAAAGTAATTATTGAAAGTCCATTATTATCAAGTAATAACATTACAACAGTTGCAACTTTATTGCAATTTAATGGAATGATTTCTGATTGTGTTTATGAAGTTTTAAATATTGTCCCAGAATATATAACATCATATGATGCTAGAAGATATGCTTTTCCAGAATTAGTTTCAATTAGAAAATATGATAAAAAAAATAATATATATCCAATTAATAAATTATTAACATCAATTAAGAATGATAATACTGTATTATTTGGTTCTTATATGTTTGATTGTGCTAAAAAAGAAATTATTTGGAATAATGTATCAAATATATTTGTTGATATTGATTGGTTATATGATGAAAATAATCAATTAAAAAAAGAAAATTTTGATGCATCAGATGCATTAACTGCAACAATAGGTTTTTTACATATGAAAAAATATGGAGATTTAAATTTCAAAACGAATTTAATTGAATATGATAAAAATAAAATTATATATGAAATATCATATTGGGATAAAAAATATATTAAAGAAATTAATTTATAAAAAAAAAGAGAGGTGTTTTAAACACCTCTCTTTTTTTATTTATTATTTAATATACCTTCAATTAGTTGATTTTTTAATCCTTTAACATTTAAACCATTATATTCTATATATTTTCCAAAATAATAATGGCAATTTTCATGTCTTTCTTTTTCTTGAAGTTTTAAAATTTCAGAATCTGTTACTTTTTTAGTATTTTTCATTTTTTTTTAGTTTTTATTGATTATTTAATAAATTTGTAACTGTATTAATAATTAATTCTTCAACTTCAGTTTTTGTATAATAATTATTTCTTAAATCAATTAATGATTCAGCTACAATTCTTTCATTTTCTATGATTATATCTTCAACATTAGAAGTTAATGAGGAAATTTTTTCATCAACATATTTTGTTAATTCTTCGTTATTTTCTAATTTAGAAACTTTATCGTTCAAATTTTTAATATTGCTTAATATATCAATTTTTTTGAAAATACAATAATTACCCTCATTATTTTTACATAAATAAATGATGTCATCAGAATTATCATTCTCAACATTTACATTCTTTAAAATATTAGAAATAATTATACCATTTTCATCAGTTACAACATTCAAATCAAGTGGCGAATTTGAATCATCACTTCTTAAAATATATTGACCTATATGAATTTTATATAATGTTGGAATATTAATTACATTTTGTGTTGCATCTCCTATATCACAATATCCGACATAACCATTAAATGTACATCTTTGTACATAATTCCCAATTTTTGAATTGTAAAGATGAGAATTGAATGTGTTATTTTTAACATTATTCATTATAATAACATCAGTAACATAACCATTAAATATATTATTTGATACTAAATGCCCAACATTACTATATCTAAAATAATTTAAATATGTGTTATTTGCAAATCCATTACCAATTGTATTATATGTAAATTTCATTGGTAAAATATTATTTTGAAAATTAACGCCAATAACATTATTATAAGAATCAAAACCAAATATATTATTTTTATTATTTTCACCTAATTTGTTATTTGAGTTACCATTACCTAAGAATATTGTATTATTCAAAAGCATTGTTTTCCCAGACATGCATTTACCTATTTGATTTAATTCGCATTTATATCTTCCTGTATTTAAACTATCATCAGTACCATTATAATCAAATGTAAAGAAATATTTTTCTGTTTCTGAGAAATTAGTTTCTGAATTATTCGATAATTGACTATATTGACTTAAAAATTCTTTTGTTCTTTTAAATTTAATATTTTTAAAATCATAATAACATTCATTACCAAATTCATCTTTCATATAATAAATTACACCCTTACCATCTGTAGGATTTGCCCATTCATATTTTGAAGAATCATTGTTAATATCATATTTAATTTCCCATTTTTGAATGTCTATACCAGAAAAATAAGATTTAGTACAATCTACAATCTCAGTTATCAATTGTACATTATTCGTAGCTGAAGATGGTTTTAAAAATAAAAATCTTAAGAAATAGTCTTTATTTTCTAAATTAGAAAAATAATATTTAATCGTTGTTCCACTTGATTTTTTTATTTCTTTAACAGAATAGTCATAAGCAGCAACGACATTTCCATTATTTGTATCGCATACTTCAATACCAACCATATAAACGTCAGAACCATTTTGTGTGTCTTCAGCAACTGATATTCTTAAAGAACCTTCTGTTGGTCTAACCGTATATCCATCGCCAACAATACTGTATTCACCAAATGATATATTATTTTGCGTTGAATATTTATATATTTCATAAGATAAATCAGATGATTCATCAACTGTACCCCAACTGAATGGTGAAAATTTTTCATTTACTTTTAAATAACTTTTTTCACTACTTCCATTTAAAATTCTATCACCTTTTGGATGGCAAGCATGTGCGTTTTCACTTAATTCGTTTTTATATAATGCAGTAACAACAATATCAAACACATTATTTGAACTTATTGCATCATTATGAGAAATTATCGTTGAATAATCAGTTATTCTATATTGTTGTCCTGGAGTTAATTTAGATAAATCATATAATTCTTTTAATTCATCATATGTTACTTCTAATGGTTTAATAAAATCAACCCCTAAATCAATAATACCATCAGAAGTTGAATTTGAAGTTATCCCATTTATTTTTATAGACTTAGTAAAACCAGAACCTAAATCAATAATACCATCATTTAGATTTGTATTTGAAACAACATTATTAATTTTAGCACCAATTGAAACATTACCACTTGATTTAGGGAAATTATATTGTCTTGAATTATAACCGTCAGTAGATAAAATTTCTAAAGGTAATATACTTTCGTTTGAATTTTTTGTTCTGATAATTAATCCCTTAGAAGAATTATTATGTAATACTTTTAATTCACCAGGATCAATTGATGATGATATTATAGTTTTATTATTTATGCTAATATTATTAGTATAATTTTTTTTACCACTAATTGTTTGCTCAGTATTTAGATTAACAAAATTATTTAAATTAGTGTTAATCCCATTAATTTGATTTTGAATTGATTCAAAATCATCTTGTACTACAAAATTTTCAGAATTTTTTATTATATCATCAATTGATTTCTTATTATCATCAACAGATTGTTGAATAGTAGATATGTTTGTTTGTGTAGATGATGTATATTGAGTATATGTGTCATCTAAAACATATGATTTCAATGTATTTGATATTTCTTTACCATGTTCTTCAACCCAATCACTAATTTCTTTAAATGTGTCAAATGATTCAATAGAACCAGATGTTATTTCTTCGAAATCACTTATATGTTTATCGAAATTTTCTTTTGTAACAAATGTTTCTACAATTTCTGATATACCATTTTTTATTTCTGTTATATCTTTATTTATTTTTTTTATATTTGAACCATTATTAATTGTTTTATTTAATGCGTCATTAGATATTATTTGTAATAAATTTATATCACTTGTTATGTTATTTATGTTATTTGATAATAATTCATGATTATTATTTATAGTAATAATTCTATCATCAAGGTCATTTAAAGAAATTGAAATTACTTTTTCTTTTTTATTAAATTCTTCTTTTATTTTATTAGTATCTTCCCAAGTAGAATCACCAAGCATAATTTTACCACTATCTGTAGTAACATAAAAAGTACCTTGGTCTCTTTCTTCTAAAGATGGCAAAGATTTTTCTAATCCTTTTTTAAATAATATGTCAGACATTATTTGTTAATTTAATAAACGTTTATTTATAATAAATATAAAGAAATAATATATTATTTTGAATAATAATATAAAATTTGATTCTTTTTATATTTAGTTGGTAATGAGACATGAACCCAATTTGGGTCTTTTTTAGAACCATATTCCCATATTAATTGACCCACTTCAATTTCATTATTTTCTATCATTGATTTTATTAAATTAAATAATTTAGAATTGTTACTCCCATTTATTGTTTCAATGTCAGCAGCTTCTCCAGTCATATGCTGAGATGTTTTACTACCACCAACTTGTTTATTTAATTTTTCACAACGATAACCACTATTTATTCTAATTGGTTTACCGTATTTATCTCTAATTGGTTGTAAAATATTAGTAACTAAAATTTGTAAATTTTCTATTTCTTTATCTGATGGTGTGTTATCAATATTACATCTTAATGCCGTTGTTGATTTTACTAGTTCTTCTAATGTAAAATTTTTTGATAATTTCATAATAGTATTTTTATTATAAATATTGTTTTTTAATTTTAAAAAGTATATTTTTGTACTAAAATTAAAATTAATTATGGTAAAAAAAGTAATAACTTGTTCTGATATACATATTAGAAATTTTCAAAGATTAGAAGAATATGCTGAAATATTAACAGATTTTATAAAAAAGTGTGAAGAAATTGCTTCAGAATATGAAAAAGAAGAAGTTAGGATTGTTATATGTGGTGATATTATTCATAATAAAAACAATATTAGTCCAGAATTAATTTCATTTACAAGTAATTTTATAAGACAATTAGAACAAATAGCAAAAGTTATTGTAATTGCGGGAAATCATGATTTAATTGTTAATAATTTAAGTAGAAAAGATGCTATTAGTAGTATTTTTGAAACAGCAAATTTCTCCAATTCATTTTTATTGGATAATGTATTAGATTATGAAAGTGGATATGTTATTGATGATGACATTACATGGGTTGTATATTCAATATATGATAACTTTATGAAACCAGATATTGAATCAGCTAGAAATGAAGCGCCAAATAATAAAGTAATTGGTTTATATCATGGTATGATTGTTGGTTCATCATTAGATAATGGAAGTATTATTGACGACGGTGTAGATAAAGGTATTTTTGATGGTTGCGACTGTGTAATGTGTGGTGATATACACAAAAGACAAGTTTTAAGAAAGAATGGTATTGATATTGTGTATTCTGGTTCATTAATACAACAAACATTTGGGGAAACAGTCACACAACATGGATTTACAGTTTGGGATATTGAAACGTTAACTTTCGAATTTGTTGATATTGAAAATGAATATGGGTTATATACATTTGAAATTAATGACTTTGATGATATTTCAAATGATAAAGAAATACTAAAAAATTATTAAAAAAATAAGGAGATAAAAAATTATCTCCTTATTCATATTTTATATTTAAAATAACAGATGATGGTATGATTTGAGTTAAATATTGTAATATAACTTTATCCAAATAAGCCTTAAAACTTGTATTATTAAACTTTAATTTAAATTTAATATCAACTCTTTTAATATTCATGATTTGGTCTAGATTACCGCTTGTTGTTATTCTTGCTGAATATTCTGTTTTATCCAAAAGGGTATATGTATTTTTAGCATTACTAATTATATCATCATCATCATAAGTTATTATATCGCCAGATTGATTTATATAATCGCAAAAATAGTGTAATTTTTTATCTTGATAAATGTGATAATCATTATCACCATTTTTTAAATCTAAAAAACCAATATCATTTATTGATGCTAAATCATCCAAATAATCTGAATATGATGAATATGCTTTATCATTAAATTCCTCATTTTCAACGGCATATTTAAATAATTTAGTAAAATATGAAATATATTCATATCCATTATCATATTTTAAATTACCTTTATGCGGATTGTTACCAGTAAAGTCGTTTTTTAAACTTCTAATATAATGATAATCTGAACTATTTTTTAGTAATTGAACCCATCCACAATCATTTATTTTATTTTTGAAATTTCTATCTTTTATTTTAAAATAATTTGTTTTTGTAGCATCCATTGTTAAAATTGAACCACTTATAGAGTAACTAGAGTTATCAACATTGGAAACTGTTATCGAATTATTTCTCAAATAAACTTTAATTTCTTTGCCATTATTTAACGCATTTAAATCATATACATATCCACTTGTACTATTTTTATGTGAAACAATAATCTTATCATAAAAAAACATATTACCAACATTTATAGAATGGTTAACCACTTCGAATTTAATGTATTTAAATGTTTGAGTAATAGAATGTTCTTCATGTACATCATAAACGACACCATTTATAATAATTTTTTCATCATTTAAATTTTTTACATAATAAATATCGCCATCATTTAATGTTGCATATGGTATTTTTAATAAATCATTTATATTATTAACACTTTTGACATTTTTTATTGTTTCAGTAAAGGTACTACTAACAAAATTATTATGTATTGATGGTTTATTTAACCATCCACCGTTCATTTGATAATAAGGATTACCGTCTATAATTTTATTTGGTGAAAAATATGGATATATGTATCCATTTACTGAACACCTAACTGGTAACCCTTGATATTTGTTATATATGCCTTTTGCATAATCTTTAGTATTATATATAATGGTTTTTTTTCTATTATAATTGTCTATGCTATTATTTGAATCATTAATAGGTCTTGCGAATGTAGTATATTCAATAACTTCATAGTCATAATTATTAATAACAGATTGATTATTATACATAAGTTTTATTCTATCATTATCTTTAATACTATTAACATATTTTTTGCTTTTTAACCCAAATAAACCTAATAATATTTCAATGCATTCTGTTGTACCTTTATGTCTAAAAATGTTTCTAGAATTTAATATTAACATTTTTAAAAAATGATTATTTACCTCTTGCATTGAATATTCTTTTTCATTTGAATAATGAAAAATATAATCTTGTATTGTATTAGATTCAATATTATAATCTACTGTTGAATTTCCAGTAATAATAGAATAACTTGGAGTCCCATTTGAACAATTATTTACATAACCATCTAATGTGGTATTACCATATTTAATAAGTTTAGTTTTTGAATATGGAGAAACATTACTAGTTGTATCTGACGATACACTATATTTTTTATTTGCATTATTATATGTATACCCTAATGGATAAATATTGTAAATTTCCCATCCTTCATTATTTAATGTGTCAGTAAAAAAATAATCAGCTAAATTATTTTTATCATCATAGGTTATGGCAGTATTGCTTATATTATCTACATAAACCTTAATTTCATCAAATTCTCTTCCAATTAATCTCAACACTTTTTGAACTTTAGTGCCACCAATAACATATTCATCTTCTTCACCATCTGAAAATTCCTTTGTGTATGTCCAGTCAAAATTTTTAATTGACTCATGTGTCATATTTCTATATAAATTATCACAAAACGTTTCATCATAGAAACTTGAAACATTAATTAATTCACTTAAATAAGATGAAAATATCCTATCATTGGTTGATAAATTATAATCCCCATATGTTGTTGGAAATGTAAATGACTTTAATGAACTTTCATATCCAAAACTATTTTCTTCTATCACTTCAAATGTTGCAGTATATTTAGGTGTAGAATTTCTATTTAATAAAACCTTTTGAAAAGAATCTAGTTTATTAAAAAAATCATTTAAAAATTCACTTTTAGGTCTAATATGTAGTCCAAAATTATTTTTTGTTGTTAAATAAACAATATTGTTTTGACTATATAAAAATGCTTTAATTATAAAATGCTTATTATTGTTATATGTTATGTTTACAGTTGAAATACAATCACCAATATTAGAACAAGTAGATGTTGAAGATGTAATACTAACTGAATTTATGTTTTTAGCATTGCCATTAGTATCAATTACATTAAAGTTTCTATATAAATTATTTGCAAAAAATTTTAATTTATTTTCAGTTTCTTTTTCATCTATATATTCAGTATGTATATTAATATTAAATGGGTTATCTACTAAATACACATATTTTAAACCACTTTCATCGGTTTCATTAGAACCCAACACAGTATTATTATTACCATAAGTAATTTTAATACCATCAGTTATTTCACTTATACTATTATTATGGTTTTTTTTGTTTACTGTAAAATATGGGACATATAATTCCCCTGGAAAATTATTAATAATATCTGTGATTGAAGACCTTATTAATTCAGAACAAGAACCATAATACGCAAAATCCATTAGATTATAATAATCCTTCTTTAATATAATTTTATTTGTGTCTATTGAGTCATTGGTTCTTGAATAATTATTAATGTTATTTAATGTCCAAGTTTCACTTGATGCATTTTTTTCCCATTCATCATTTGAATAATCTTTTGTTTGAGTTAATTCATTGTTAATTGTAATTATAAAATTACTACTTTGATAAATTGGAACTTGACCGCTAGCAAACTTGTTTAGCCCACCAACGGTTGCCATATCTCTTTCAAATATAGTACCATCATTGGTGAGCTGATGTTTTTCTTTTATAACATAATTACTATGTGATTTAATATATCCCATTTTAATCTATATTATTTATCATCAATTGATTGAGAAAAATCAATTGATTCAGTTTTATTCTTTTTAACTTCATAAACTGGAGTTGAAGTAAATTCATCTTTTAATGTATACACTTCATGTTGTGCATATATTTCATTTTGCTTATTAAATGTAGTAATTAAACCATTGTCCAAATCTCTTAATTGACTACCTTCTAACATTGTGCTAATTGTATCAAAATCGTTGTCAACCATTTCAATGTCTAACATAATAGGTTCAAATTTAGTATTCACAAAAGCAATTCTTTGACTAGCAACCCCAATATATGGAGTTGAGTTTGGTTTGTATGTTGTTGCAACAGAAGGTGTTACAGTTAAAAAACTTAAATTTGAACTTTCATTATAACGGTATCTAATTGCTTTTTGGTTTGTGTCTTGTAAGTTTTGAACTACTGGTTCACATTTATTGTTACTTGTTATTATTCTATAAAAAGGTTGACGATTACCATTTTCATCAAAATATATAATTCTATATCCAACTAAAGAATTATTTTCCGATATTTTTGACTGAAAATTACTATCAAGGTCATTTTTACTAATAATAACACCTTTTACATCTGGATATGAAGATAAAACACCTACGTCTTTTATGACCGCAGTAATTTCTTTAGGTTTTATATATATTGTATAAAAACCTTTTTTGTTGAAATATTCCATAGGTAATTTAAGATTATATAAACCTTCAATCATATCATCTTCAAATATAGAATTTTCTAATAGACTAGAATCTAATTTAATAAATGATGACCTAGAAACATCATTACTTGACCTAGTTTCACTATATGAATAGAAAATATCAACATCTTCTGACGGAATTACAATTGAACCTACAGAAGTACCATAAACACCATTTACTGACATATTTATTTATTTTTTATATAATTTTAAAATGAGAGTTACCATAATTTTCTAAACTCTCAAAAGATTTAACTTCTAATAATTTTAAGTGATTATCAATAGACCTAGACAACCCTCTTTGAATATAAATATCAGACTTAACATTTTCTAATGATGAAGTCCACAATTTATATTCTTCTTTAACAATTGGAGAATTTATAAAACCATTATCATTAAAATTAGGTTTTATATTATATTCAAAATATGCTTTATTAATTTTTAAATCTTTTTTATTTGATTTATACTCTATCTTATCCCAAACCATCTCATAATAATTTATTGGGAAACTATTATGTTTGTCTATATAATAATTTGCTTGGGATGGTATTAATGTAACTGTATCAATATACTTTATTCCATTATTCCCAGAAATAACATATTTTGTTTGTGCGCTAATTACCATTTCACATCCAATATAATATGTAATATCACATTTTATATTTGGATTTATTGAAAAATGTTTTGAAACAAAATCATTTGTTGTATTAAATGAATTGTAAATTTCTTTTAAATCTGAAATAACATCACATTGTGTTATTCCAGAAGAAAAATCATCATATGTATAAGTAACACTTAACCCATAATTTCCAAGGTCATTTCCATTATTATCGACATAGTAAAATCGTAATTCAGTTAATAGATTACCCCAATATTTATTGTTATTAATTTTAGTTAAATCACAAACTGTATTTGGTAAATAAGGTATATCTAACCAACTTTCAGGACTTATACGTGTTGTTGAATAACTATTAACGTCATAGTGATTAATGTTATAAATACAATTTAATTTATTACCTAAATTATCATGAATTAAATCACTAATTTGTTCAAATGACTTTACCTTTGATTCAGTATACCCAGTAACTTTATTTGTTTGATATACATGAACATTGGAAAATAAATAAACAAAATTATCATCAATAATATAACCACTTAAATTATCTATTGCGTCATCATTTAAGATATGATTTAATTTTTGGAATCCAAATATTGCATTTAGGTTATAATCACACAAAATTTTATCATTTTCTTCGTCTTTACCTATTAAATAACTTTCTGTATCAGTTGTGAAATAATAATCAGCAATTTTATATTCATTTTGATTTATAATAACAGAACCATTTGTAACTTTATAATATTTGTTATTATAATATATAACATCCTCATTAGTTATATAGTTTGGGTTATCACAATTAATATCAAAATAAAAGTTTTTACTAACATCATTATAATTAGCAAAATAAATATTGTTATTTAAATTTATAAATGGATTTAATTTAACGGAATTATCAGTATATTGCACCTTAAAAATTGAACCATATACAACATCATAAGTTTTGCCATTAATAGTAACCTTACCATCTACAACATCATAAGTTTTGCTATTAATAGTAACCTTACCATATACAACATCATAAGTTTTACCATTAATAGTAACCTTACCATTTAATGTTATAATATCAGAAGTTTCAACTTCATATATTTTATTGTTAATTAAACAACATTTATTATTTATAATTTTATATTTTTTTGCGGTATCTATTATTTTTGGGTTATAAATTGCTTTACCAAATTCATTAAAAGTATAAGACGAATATGATAACCTCCAATTTGAAGTATAATAACCATTTGTCATACTAGATAATGGAATTTTATGTTCAACCCAAGCATTTGAAAAACTCTCTGGGTCTATGGTATTAACATTATCTAATTTATCTTCATATTTTTCTCTATCATCATTAGTTAAACCAGTTTTTCCAAATTCATTATTAAAATAATGTTCTTTAAATGTTTCACTAAAAAGACTAGACACACCTGAAGTTTTTTTTCTCCAAATTTTATCATTATATTGGACTAAACTATCCATTTCATATTCTTCTCCTGGTTCAAAATCTTCACCAAATTCAGTAAAATCGCCTAAATTTTTAATTGAATTTTGAATTACTATAGGTAATGATATATAAGTATTTTCCTTAAAAGATTCGGATATATCACCTAAATCATTTAATAATTTATTAATATAATTAGTTAATAAATCATTAAAAGTTTTTCCTCCTAATTGTTTATATTTTTCACATTCACAACAATTATTTGATTCTTTACAATCATTTATAGACTCATATGCTGATTGTTTACTAGAAAACCATTTATTCCAGAATAACACTTCTTTTAATGATAATTTATTTTTTTTCCAAGCATTTTGATATTGAATTGGTATATTGAAATAAGGAACATACTTTTCAAAGTGATTTTCATACAATTCTTTTGGACTTAAATTTCTTAAATTCAATGAATTTTTAATTTCATCCATTTTTTTATCTAATGTAATACATTCGTCATATGTATATTTAGTATTAGATTTATTGTATTTATAATATTCTTTAGCGTCATCGTAAAATGATTCTGTTAAAGAGTTTGAATTTGATGCTGAAAATGATAATAATGAATTATATTCATTAAGAAAGTGATACCATTTGGCAAATGTGTTAAATGAAATTGTTTTATTATTAATTATAATATCACATGGTAACATTCCATAATTATTCAATAATTGATTATTGTCTAATTCATTAATGTTATTAATGATATAGTTTATATTATCACTAAATTGTACCAATTCATTATTTTTATATGCTGGTACAATACTAGGTATTCTAGATTTAAATTGTTCTAGTGATATTTTTTTTCTAATTATTTTCATTTATTGGGTGTTTTATCTCGTCTCTTATTTTAATTTCATATAAGTTAAACCTCATTTTTTCATTAACATCATGTTTAACATAAGAACTAGGTAAATAATAAATATATTTTTTTTCATTTATATCATATCTACATTTTAATTCAATAAACATGCTTTCATATAATCCACTTAATGGTATTCCTTTGCAAAAGTCATCTATTTTACCATAAAAATTGTACAATTCTTTTGTTGTCCCACTACCTTGTGTTGGCATAAACATATTTAAAGTTCTACCTTCACCAGCATGATTAAACTCAACTTTCATATATATTGTTTTTTCATGTAAACCCTCTGAATATTCTTTAAACATGTATAAATAAAAACCTTCAGACGATTCATCTGATTCATATCTATTTTTAACTTTAATTCTACTAGATAATCGTTTATTTTCATCAATAATAACAGTTGGATTTGTAGTTGCTATTTTACCAGAATCATATGTTTCTTTATCAATATCTTCATCAATAACCGAAATCATATCATCATATATTCTATCTTCAATATTTTCAATATATTCAACACTCATGAAATAATCTTGTTTATTTCTATGTTCAATAAATTTTTTATAAAGTCCACCTTCATTTATAAAAATAGTAGATGTGTGTAATAGTGATTGGTTTTTAGGGTTATTTGAATCATAAAATGACAATCTTAAAAATGATTTACTTAATTTCTTTTTTTGATAAAAAACATCTCTATCACTAAAATTTAAAAAACCTAATAAATCAGATGGTTGATAATATGAACTAAATTCTTGATTTATATCTGATGAATTGTCATTTACTTTAATTATTGGTTTTAAACCTCTATTATTACCGTCCCAACCTAAACCTTCTAAAATATAATTATCAAATATATTCCAATTAGACCTATAATCAACATAAGTATCTCCAGTTATATATTCATTATCAATGATATTCCAATTTTCATCTCTTGTTCTAAAATGCAAATCAAATATAATTTCATTAATTGGAACTAAAGTATCGCCATTAACAAAATATGGATAATAAACATCTTTTTCCATATCAACAATTTTATTAATGGATTTTTCAACTTCTTTTTTAAAGAATTGTTCTTTAATTACTTGTTCTTGATGTAAATTATTATCGGTTTTAGTGTCAATTTTAACAGGTAAATTATAATATCTATTTGGATTATATAAATGTGTTGTTATAAAACTATATTTATATTCTTCTTTTTCATCACTTGATTTATAATCAATTAAACTATTACTAAATAATTGTTTTTCTAATTGAAAATTAAATTTATTTTTGTTTTTATATAGCATATAACAAATTGATTCAGATAATTCATTATAATCAGTATTGTATATTGAACATCTTAAACAATTTGATGTTTCTACCTCATCGATTATTAATTTTAATGGTTTATTTAATGTTATATATACAACTTCTTCTTCATTATTACTATCATAAACTAATTCATTAGATTGCGTATCAAATGTATATTTACCAATTTTAGTTAATAAAAAATTAACACCATCAATATTAACATATTTATATTTATTAATTATATGTGTTGTTGAAAAATTTGTTGAAATAGAATCACATAATGTTGTAGCCGAAAGTGTATCATCAGAAATTTCAACTACTTTAGTTTTGTTATCTTGAATATAATAACCATATTTTTTATTATTTTTGGTAACATATTTTAATTCATACTCATTATTGTTGATAACAATATAATCAATTGAAGAATTAACATTATATTTTTTACCATATAATAAAATTTTTGGCGTTCCATTTTCGGTAAATACTTTACAACATTCTACATTTGAATCTACTGAATATACATTAATAATATCACTTTGCCTAAATAATAAATTATTATCTTTTAAATATAAATGCAATTTATTTGAATATTCTACATTTGCCCATTGTTCAACATTATTTAATGTAATTTTTTTAGCACATTTAATATTGTCTAAATTAAAAGATTTATCAGTATCTTTTCTTATGAAAAAATAAAATATTTTTTGAACTTCTGTTAAATCAGAATTAGTGATTTCAATAGTACTATTATTAATTTCAACAGTTGAATCTATATTAAAATTAACAGTATAGTTATTCCCATTAAAATAAATGTTATTATCATCACAATAACATCTATAATTCCCACTTGTGTATTTTACTACTTCAACACCATCGTTTCTTTTATAACAAGAAAAATCAGTATCGCTAAATATTTTTGTGACAAAAGTATTATTAGAAGGAGAAATATACCCCCTTCTAACAACACTTTTAACTTCTATCTTATACTTAGAAAATTCTGTAGAATCATTAAATTGTATATATACATCTTGACCATTTACAATGCCATTTTCTGATGTTGTTACTCCAGAAATATATGATAAATCATTAGAGTAAAATATTGATTCATAAGGAATTTCATTAAATTCAGTGTTTGGTTTGTCTAATTTTATTGAATATCTTAACATTGCATGCTATCAGCGTTATAATAATTATTTTCATCATTTGGACTTAGCAATTCAGCGTCAATATTTAAACTACTTCCATCTCTTAAACCATAAATACTACTTGGGTCTTGTCTTTTTAAATATAAATTAAATGTTTTATTAACATATAAAGAACCATTAGTGAATGGATAAGTTTCTATGTCTGAATTATTGTCAAAACCATTTGGTATAATTTCTCTCCACCTATATATATCACTACCATTATTGCTTAATGTGGCATAGAAAGGTGTTATAGGGTCTTTTTTCAATAATTTAATGTACATATAATCATCCTCATTAGTAATATAGTTTTCAATTTCATTTATTTTATCAGTTTCAATTTGTATTTTGTATTGATTAATAATGTCAATAATTGAACAATCACAAATTATATTTTTAGAACTAACATCTAATGGAATACCACTTATTTGTTTTAGTTTTATTTTAATTTCATCATTTTTATTTAAATCACATTTATCATATAAAGTAATTGTAAAAAATATTTTAGAATCAATTATATCTTTTGAAACAGATTTAACCATGTATATTAATGGTGTATTTTCTTTAATATTAACATCAAATGTTTTAATTGGTATTTCAAAATGTGGATAATAATAATACCCTTCATATGTTTTAAATTCTTGAGTGGAATCAAATGAAGGTTCTACCACAAATTCGCCATCATAATCATCATATTTAAGATTATCTTTAACTATTTGCCAATCATATACAATATTATTACTTTCATTAACCTCAAATAAATCCCTTTGCTGACTATTAAACCTATAGCAAATAGGTTGGATTATTATTTCTTGTAATAGTGAATTTGAATAACAACATAAATCACCATAAAACATATCATAAGATTGATTTACAATACATTTTTCATTAGTTAACGCATTAAGTCTAAAAATGTTATAAAATTGTCTATTTTGATATGGGAAATAACATTCTTCACCACATTCTTCTTCAACTTTAGTAAAATCATTTACCTTTTCTCCTTTTAAAACATGTGATAAAAGTACATCTTCATCAACATCCTCTGAACATTCAAATCCATAACATAAATCACTAAAACAATGAGAATATTCAATAGTATTTGCGCTAGTTATCCCACTGTTATACCATTCATGATTACCTTTATTATTTTTTAAAATTGTTAAATAAATACTAGTTAAAGGTCTTCCAAGATTATCTCTTAAATTGGATATATCAATATCATCAGAAAAAACAATTTCAGCAATATCATCATTATACACGTTTTTTGAATATGCTAATTGACCAATATGATTTTCAAATTCAATCATATTTTCTTCAATAAAAGTTTGTCCTTCATTTATATTATTATATAAATTATATGCTGATGGTTTTTTTCTTGCAAATTTCCAATTTGGTAATTTTTGAAAACATCTAACATAGTAATTAACTTCTTCACCATTAATTACTCTTTTAAAAAATAATTTTTTATTTTGAGCAATTTCTATTGTTTTTTTAATATAAAATGAATAATCATCAATAACTTCAACAACAAGCATACCACTATCTAATAATATAGGCGTGTGGATATTTTGACATATTGGGTTATTTGTCGAATATTTTTCATTTGGCGTTCTTATCAAATCATCAGAATCTCTTAAACGATATAAATTAATTTTATTGTTTTTTGATAATCCATGTTTTGTCTCTGTTGTTATTTTAATTACGCTAAAACCATTTTTAGATATTATGTTTTTTGTGTTACCAGAAATATCGGTGGTGTTAGTCTCATATTTAAAAATTTTTAAACCATCATTTATTATGAAATTAAAATTTGTTGATGATGAATATGGATATGTAATATAATAATTCCAATTTTTTTCAAGTCTTTTTCTATAACTATTGTAAATAGGAACAAATGAATATAATTTACGAGATGGATACATATCAATAAAATCACATGACCTGCGATTATTAATTACTTTATTGATGGAATAATTATTTGAAAGATTTAATGTATCAAAATTACTCTTATTTTGAAAACCAAACCAACCATCTTTTTCAATTAATCTATTTGCAACACATTCTTCAAATGTATAAACATCTTCAGCCAAATATAAATGAGAAGGAAACGAATTATTTGAACTTAAATTTACGGTATCTAAATATCCAATAACATTATTATAATTACTGTCTCTTAAATAATCTGCAATTGTATTAAAATTTAGGTTTGTTCCAGTAGTAAATGGTTTTCCATCATCATCTTTTTTAATTTCAGATAATGGAACAACTGATTTAAATGTTCTATTTCTTAATATATGATTATTAAATATATCTAAACCACAATAATAATCATATATATTTGATAATTGCGTGTCTCTTATACAAGTATTCAATGTTCTAAGACTTAACTCAGACCCATCAGTAAGTATTAATTTATTTGAAAAATCTTTTGGTTCTTTACCTATTAAATTAAACTTAGAATGATTTCCATAAATAGTTTCGACATGTCCAGAAACCTTATGATTTGTAGGGTCACCTTGGTTATCATCGTCTAAATCTAAAAAATTTAAACATTTACATTCATCAGAACCTTCTTTATATACAATTTCTGTTATTGGATTAAATAAAACATTACTACAAATTGTATTTATTTCACATGTTAAACGTATTTTATTATTATTTAATATTCGTTCTTGGTTATATAAATCAATTTCATCAACTGATGTATTCAAACCATCTGTTGGTAACATTCTCTTTCGGTCATTTAAATTGACCGAAAGAGAATTATTAACATTATTTGATTTTTTTGATTTATTTTTATTTAATAAAATTTCCATTTTATAAGAAATTAATTATTTTTATTATTCTTTAAATTATAATACTATCTATGTAAACTTCTATGTTATAACACTTCTTTATCTGCCATATCAGAATCTATAATATTATTGTCCATATTTGGATATTGCACCATGCATAAAACATTTGTTTGTATCCAGTCTTGTTTATCAACATCATAATAATGTGTTTTTAGATTAAGGCAACATTCCCAACGATGATTTGCTTCTGACCACCTCAAGTTGCTTGCTGAAGTTGGTAGTGGTGGTTCTACTTCAGGACTTCCTGGAATTGGTTGTATAGTAGGAATCTCATCACTTAAATCACCATCACCTAAATCGCCACCACCATCGCCAAAATTACCTTTATTAATTTCAATAATATCATCTAATGTTCTTGTATTGATAGTACAGAATATTATATTCAAAATTAAATAATCTAAATGACAATGATGACCAAAAGTATATAACAAAGTAACTTTATTATTAGCATCAACTTTATATCTAAAATTGTTAATTTTAACATAACCATTTTCATCAACATTATAAGTGTCATAAATTGTTACTCTACCATCTATAACATCATAAGATTTTTCGTTATATATAATTTTATTATCTGTTATTGGATATGATGTCCCATTAATTTTAACAACATTTGAATCTTTTTCCTTTGTGAAAATTCTAGGGTTGATATTAATTTTACCATCAATAACATCATAAGTAACACTTGGTCGGTCTCTTTTTACTGAATAATAAAAATTACCTTTATTTGTATCTAATTTTAAGTATGCAAATGAAGTTTCTGAAGTACCGCTATACATTTTAGCACCAGTACTAGGGTCAGTATATTTAGCATCATTAAATTTACCTCCATTTGCATTACATCCATTTATTACATTTTTAAAAATGATAGTATTTCCATTAGTTTCATATTTATCACTCTTCAATAAATTTTCTTCTCGAAGGTCTTTTTTTGTATAAGGGGTAATCCTATAAACCATATCACCTAGAAAAGTCATTTTTAAGTCATAAGTATAACCAGAACTATTTTTTCTAACATTTTCAAGTTCGAACTCATAATATATTTCTGTTGGATAATATATATCACCACTATTATTTCTTTTTACAATTCTTCTTGTTAAACCATTGTCTTGTTCCTTATTCATATAAGACGTTGCATTTGTTATACAATATATAACTGGAGTATTATAATTTTTATTTGAATATGGAGTTCCACCACTATAATTTTTATAATTCATTACATGGTGAGAAATATCACCACTTTCCATTATATATTTCACATCACAAATTTCTTCATAAGACAATGGATTATCAATAATATCAGATGCTGTTTTTATATTACTAGATGCATCAGTATATTTATATATTTCTTCAAAACATATACGGTCATAAGAAGAATCATTAAATAATAATTTAGAGGTGTCATTTGTTACTGTATTTATATGTAAACTTCTTTCCCTAGGGTCTTCAATTTTTAATATTTTATGTGAATCTGCTTCTCCAAACCAAGTACCACCAGCATTATCTTTATAATAATATAAATCAATTTTTGGTACACTATCATATATATTATGTGTATCATTATATAAATCATCATCAAGAGTCATGCAAAAATTATATTCAGAAACCCAACAATGTCTAACTCTATGGTTAGTTAATTTACCACTAATTGGGTCATAATAATAATAATAACCATCTTTAACATCATTAGTGAAGTCATTAAAATTATAACAATTGAATTTTTTCTGATTACCTTTAGTTTTCCATTTACCTACTTGCACATCACCACCTTCTGTATGCGCATAAGTTTTATGTAACCATATTCCTCCAATTTGAGTCATATAATAAATTCCACTATACAATACTCTGTCACTTTCATCTGATTTAAATCCAAAATGACCAGACGATGTATATGTCTCTTGTATATTATATCTTTGAGTAATTTTAAATGAAAATTTAACTTCTTCAGCTGGTTGAACAAAACCCTTTATTTGATTAGTTGTATTTCCATTTGTTGTAACTTCAACATTTTTTACATCAACATCATATGAACATGGTTTTACTGAGAATGTTATTGCATCACATTTATATTTATTAATATATCTTTGATATGTAATCCCATTCGTATCATAACTCCTATAAACATCTTTTTGATTAAAATAATTATTTATTGTTATATCATTTTCCGATGTTGTATCAGTTCTATTTGTTGGACTTAAACCAGAATACTTATCAGTACCTTTTATTTCAGTTTTATATTGGCATCCTATTGGTAATAATTTAATATATCTTTTATATGCTTCTGAATTATTAGTGAAATATTGCTCATGTTTTGGTGATATTACAAAAGGTGGGTCAACTCTATATTCAGCTCTTTCAATTAAATCTGAATCAAGTAATTTTGCAAATTCGTATAAATTACTAACTGTAAAATTACCATATCCATTACCATTAACCGTTGCCCATTTTTCATTTTCATTGATAGACCATTTCAATAAATCTTCAGAATAAAAACCATATTTACTACCAGTACTAGTTGTTCCGCTTGGGTATTTTTTTCTAAAAAATTTACATAATAATTTTTTAAATCCCGCGCCAGTTAATCTACGTTTAGACCCATTATCATAAGTTTCAGTTATTGACGAAAGTTCTAATACTTCATATTGGTTATCATAGTTATAATTTAATAAATTAACTAAATCTGAATTTGGTGTTGAAACTTTGTTATAAGCCGCAGTACCAATTGCAACAGATTGTTTTGTGAAATCATATCCATATATATCATTATTAAATGTACATTTATACTCCTCTTCTTTACACATCCATTCTAAAGGTGTTACAGTATGACTACTAATAGAAGTTGGATATGTAGTCCCACTAATAGTAATTTGTTTAGAACTATCCATTTGGTATGTTTGATTACCAATTTTCACTTTATTATCATATACGCCATAACGTTTTTTATTATATGTAATAACCGTTTTATCAGTATTATAAGTAGTAAAAGTTATTGGATTACCCTCTGGGTCATCATCACCAGCAATATATACATCATAAAACTTACCAAATGTTTTAACATTATTTGTATTATACACAATTTTACCATCTTGTATTTTATAAGTTAAGTCATCACCAATAATATTTTTTTCATCATCATAAACCATATGAAGTCCACCGCAACAATACCCACTAATATATTTTATTTTATCAAAATGGCAATTTACATCTAAATCATAATCAAAACGTTTGTCAATTGTACCAAAATTTGCAAAATTTATTGTATGTGCAGATAATGTTAACCCATCACCTTTTTTTAATGATACAAATGGCGAAACATTAGCAACATCTGGGTATACTCTATGCGCATTTGTATTACCACTATTAGTACGCATTGCATAAAATATTTTAGTTGGGTAATTTGGTAAAAATTTAGGATTAATCCAAGGTAAAACCTTTACTTGACCATTTTCTACTATTCTAAATCTATTACCATTAAGTTTACCAAATCCATATTTTTTATTCAAACCAGTACCATGATCTATAATAGAAGATAAATACCCAACTTCATGAGCAGCATTTTGTGGTATTATTATATTTTTTTCATCATCATAATAATATGATGTGATTTTAGTAAATGAATCAATTTTTTTATAATTTGGGTAAAAAGTTCTATAAAGAACTGGTTCTACACCACCAAGATGATAAAACTCAACTTTTAAATCTTCATTATTTAAAACTACAAAAGAATTATAAAATTTAAATAAACTATTTAAACGATATATTATAATTTGATTACGATCGTTTTTTGTTAAAGAATTTAAATCATTACCTTCTAATTCCATGTGACTAGAATAATGTTTAAATAGTACATCTGGTCTAGCTAAATCATCATTAATTGTTTGTACTATTTGATATATATCAGAATTATTATTTAATGGTTTAATTTCATGATTGAATGATGGTTTTAACACATTGTCAATATCATCAAAATTATCATAAGTTATACCACTTTGTTTAAACATATGGTCTAATACATCATTTCTATATATTTCAAATGGTTTACCATCGTTAATGACTATTGTATCTTTAAAAATGTTATCATGAATTAAATCACCATTACATTTAGCAATAGAAAACATATGTAAAGTACATGGTCTTACAATTTTTATTAATGGTTTTACCTCATCTAATTCAAACAAAATGTGTTTATCATTAATATCATTTAAAAACGAATCTTCTAAAAACAAATAACAAGTAGTTTTACCACTATATATTAAATTAGTATCTAATTCATCTTCTTTATAAAAACTCAGTTCTATTGCTTGAAGAAATTGATATTTATCATTCATTTCTTTAAATAACTCTACGGTATCAGCAATTGAACTTTCTTCTATAATAACAACTTTACCGTTTGACACTGTATAATCTTTCCCATTAATAGTAACCTTACCATCTACAACATTATAAGTTTTATCTCCAATTGTAACCTTACCATCTACAACATTATAAGTAACTGTTATATTACCATCTACAACATTATAAGTTTTACCTCCAATTGTAACTTTATTATCAATAACATTAAAAGGATTTTCACAAATAATAACTTTACCATTTTCAACGATATAAGTTTTACCATTAATAGTAACCTTACCATCTACAACATTATAAGTTTTATCTCCAATTGTAACCTTACCATCTACAACATTATAAGTAACTGTTATATTACCATCTACAAC
>JAEIGA010000534.1_pt1 | contig 56153 bp, 63 predicted proteins | sample 9270691 | NCBI WGS metagenome assembly JAEIGA01 (sample SAMN17057246, study PRJNA624740) | gut metagenome | biome: biome; isolation source: fecal sample | host: Bos grunniens | place: China: Xizang | collected 2019 | reverse complement strand
TACGGTTATTACTGATGAATGTGTAGGTGAATATATTTCCCTAAAAGACAGGGTGGGTTTAAGGCAGGAGATATATGACTCCATTAAAGGAATGGACATTCTCGATTCTATTTTACAAGACGAAAACAGCGGCATTACAGACGAATTTGCTTTAACTGTGATACAAGGGGTTATATAGGAAAAGGCGGAGAATACCGCAGAATAAGGGATTGCGAGAGGTTCGGTAAAGTGCCGGGCTTATTTTTTTTGTCCTTTTTCAGGACGCTGGATTTTGGAATAAAGTCGAAAGAGATAGTTTCAACGATAACAAAGGGGTTATCGTTATAATCATGTATGTTGCAAATTGTTGAATTGTTGGGATTTACACTATATGATAAAATGTGCAAAAAAGAAATGGGGGCTAAATTATGGTAAGAACAGGAACAGAGAACCATCGCGGTTATGCTGTAAATGTTTACACGGTAGATGTGACTACAAGTATGAAAGAGTCTGCATTAGACTTTGCAACGCAAATCATTCGTAGTGGCAATCAGTATTCTCGATTATTACCGAGAGAGGTGTGGGCATCTAACGATTTAAATATGCAAGCGAGACTGGAAATCCAGCGAACTTATGTGGGAAAACTGGGAGAATTAGTTTTCTTAGAATTGCTTAGGCATTTCGGAAAAGCGATTGATACGACAGGTATGTTGGATATTTTTGAAGGGGAAGAGAATGTAGATGCCTTTGATTTTGAGACGAATAACCATCAAACTGTCGATGTAAAAACAGGATTTAGACCTATACATATTAGGCTTTTAGTGAATATGGAGCAATTCATTAATATACCCAAAGACTATTATGTGGCCGTTTGGCTTAATGGGAGAGATGTCGATGCAGAAGGAAAACTGATTGATTTTGATTCGATTACAGAAGGCATTGTAAAAGGCTATGCTGATTATGCATATCTACGAGACCATGTAGATGAAAGAGATTTCGGAGAGGGTCCGGCAAAACATCTGCCGTATGATGGACTAATGGGGATAGACAGGCTTATTAATATGTTTTAGAACAATGCGGTGGCTAATGAGGCCACCGTTTTTAGGTTGCTTTTATTCCCCATCGGGAATATAATATATTTTGTTGAATTGTATCTTAAAGGGGTAAACCATGGAATATTTAACGACTATAGAGATGTCAAAAAAATGGAACATTTCACGAAGAAGAATTGCTACCTTATGCAAGGAAGGCAGAATTGAAGGGGCCTTTCTAAAAGGTATGACCTGGCTCATCCCGGAAGATGCAAAAAAGCCAGACGATTTGCGCCTGAAGGATGTATTGGATGAACAATCGGAGAAATAGGTATGTCACATTACTATACGGTATACAACAATAAGACTGATGAGGTTGTTGCGTTTGGCTCCGCTAAGGAGTGTGCGGATAAATTGAGGTTAAAAAATGTCCGGCTCTTTTATTCGTATGTATCGAAGTCAAAAAGTGGACTAATTAAAAAGTACAAGATAGTTGTAGAAAATAATAAGGAAGATAAATAAGGAGACCCTTATTTACGAGGAAGCAATGAATAACTCTATGATAGAAAAAGCACTCGGCATTACGATGCCCTATTTAAAGGAGAATTACAGTCAAGCTGAGTGTGGCATAATCATTACAGAACTTGAGAAAATAATTGGGAATTTTGAAACAAGTGCGTCCTATGAAGGTGGACATACATATGAGTCGCTGCAGAGGATTTTATCAAATATAAATGAAAAGGAAGATATTCGCCGGGAAAAGGGTGTTTACTACACACCGAATGATATTGTGGATTTCACTTTGATGAATGCAGCAAAACTGGCATGTGGAAGATTAAACGAAGGTAATATTCATGTAATGGATTTAAATGGTATTCCATACACTATTTTTTGCTACGAGAAAACGGTGTTTGATCCAACATGTGGGACGGGAGAATTCCTCCTTGCGGCGCTGAATAAGAAATTTGATCTTCTTGAGTTACACCATAACGAGATTACTTCTGGAAAAATAAAAAAGGTAATTGCTACAATTTTTGGTAACGACACAAATAAGGAATCAATTGAAATTACCAGTTTGAGATTTCTCTTGTGTGTTGCACACAGATACGGAGCTCAAAAGGTCATAGGTTTGGCTGAAATCTTACTAAAGTGTTTTAAGAATTATGACTATGTAACGGAAAAAGCACACCCAGAAAAATATGATGTGCTTATTGGTAATCCACCATATGTCGAGGATGGAAAAAGCGGTTTAGTTTTGTCGAAGAAATACGGTAATATATATGCCAACGTTCTATATAACGCTGCTATGCAGCTAAACCCGGATGGTGTAATTGCATTTGTTGTTCCGCTTTCTTATGTATCCACTCCAAGAATGAAAACGATACGAGAGGACTTATCAAAGGTGGTACAGGAACAGTTCGTTCTAAGTTATTCGGACAGACCCGATTGTCTTTTTACATCGGTACATCAAAAGTTATGCCTATTATTCGGAAAGAACACTGGGTCCGAGATTAGCTATTACACCGGGAACTATACATATTGGTATAAAGAAGAGAGGGAGTCTTTATTCAGAGATGCATCTACGGTAAAAAACCCCTTTGTTACAGAGGAGTATATACCAAAGGTAGGTACTGCAATAGATGTTAGTGTCTACAATAAAATTATGGAACAAAGCACATCTATATCCACATTGCTTGATTCTGGATCAGAGCATATATACCTTAATATGCGGGCAGCATTTTGGATAAAGGCATTCCTTGGAAAGCATGAAACAGGAGAATATAAGGCTTTCGGTTGCGAAACCGCAGAAATGAGAAACTATGCTATGTGCCTGCTAAATTCATCATTATTCTGGTGGTACTGGATATGTGTATCAGACTGTTGGCACATTACAAAAAAAGAACTGGCTGGTTTCAAAATCCCTGCCCTTAAAGATTCTTCGATGGTGTCTGTTTTGGCAGAGAACCTTGAAAAAAAGCTTGAAGAGACAAAGGTCTATGTCGGCACAAAACAGGTAGATTATGAATATAAGCATAAGGAATGCGTAAAGGAAATACATGAAATAGATGACCTAATTGCAAAGCTTTATAAATTAACAGATGAAGAGGCTTTGTATATAAGGAATTTTGCGTACAGATACAGAATAAGTGGAGGAGCAAAAAATGGACGTAATTGACCTATTTGCAGGATGTGGAGGTCTATCGCTCGGATTTATGAAAGATGGTTATACCATTAGAAAGGCCGTCGAATTTGACCCATCCATTGCAAATACATATCAACAAAACCATCCAGAAGTGGAGGTTATCGTCGATGACATAAAAAATATTGACCACTCTGGCATTTTTAAACGAGGGGATGCGGATGTGATTATCGGAGGACCACCATGTCAGGGCTTTTCTATGGCTGGAGCAAGAATCCGACAAGGTTTTATAGATGATCCCCGGAATTACTTGTTTAAGCACTATTTCAACGTTGTAAAAACAGTACGGCCAAAGGTTTTCATTATGGAAAATGTTAAGGGCATGCTGACAATGCAAGGTGGCGGAATTTTTAATGAAATTACCAGAACCTTTTCGAATCCAGAATTGTTGGAGGGGCATCCATATAATTTGTATCATCGAGTTGTTCGAGCTGTCGAGTTCGGAGTTCCTCAGAAAAGGGAACGACTAATAATCATTGGAACACTCTATGAAAATATAGACTTCGAGGGTCTTTGGGAAACGACGATAAATCAAATCAAACAGGATATGCCGTCATTTTTTGATACTGTTACGGTTCGAGATGCTATAGGAAACATGGCTGAAACTACTGATGATGGTTTTATCGAGAATCCTGTGCCGGATTCGGAATATGCGAGATATCTATCGGCGGATGTTGATACACTGGCGAATCACACAAAGACGCACCATTCAGAGCTTGCAATAGATAGAATGCGGCGAGTGGATAATGGTGAAAACTTTACGGTTTTAGAGGAACAGATAAATTCGGTACATAGCGGATCATATGGAAGGCTATGTTGGGATGAGCAAGCACCAACCATTACCACAAGATTTGATACTCCCGCCGGGGGAAGGTTTATCCATCCAGATGAGAACAGGACATTGACACCAAGAGAAGCGGCGAGAATACAAAGTTTTCCTGACGATTTCGTTTTTTATGGAAATAAAACATCTATTTGTAAACAAATAGGAAATGCAGTACCACCGAAAATTTCGTATTTTTTAGCAAGATACGTGGACAATATAATGAAGGAGGGGACAAGAAATGAATCCAATTCTTGAGGGGAAATTACAGGAACTTGAAAATGCCAGTGACTATGAATGCTGGTATTTGGTAAAGCAGCCAACTGAATTTGATAGTCTTTGCTACTATGTTTCATTCTTAGAGGCATACCAGAGCAGTGATAAGGCAAAAAACCTGCAAGGGTATGTAAGTGATAAGGTTGCCGAACTAAAGGCTAAAAAGCCCGAAATAGTGATATCGGATAACTATAGAGCATTGCGTGTGGCGGCGTTTTTTGGGTTGATTATTATGACCTCATCTAAATATGATGAGGCAACTATAACACCGACGTTTAGAGAAATAACCGATCGGTGTGGCGGTAATTATGAAAACACTCAAACCTACATGGATATTATTCAGCGCCAAATCGAGAAGATGTTCATTAGCTCGGATATTGATGAGCAGAAGGATGCTGTTAGAAAAGAGTATAGATTATATCCTGTTATGCTGTTATACAAAGTCCTTATGGAACTTGGACGTTCAACAGGATCGTACTCATTGTCTATTACGGAATACCGCTACCTTGTGGCTACCACAAAGAGATTCGAGGGTTTTCTTGACACACTGTTGTTGATTGATTTGTTGCGTAAAGATACAGATGGCGCTAACGAAAAATTTGAGGAATATAGAACGAAGTTTGACAACAGACTTATTCTTGCTTTAAAGCAGTTAGAAACGCTGGAATTTACAAAAGACACTATATCTCTAAAAAAAGATAAAATTGAAGAAGTCGCAAGAAAAGTATTCATATTTGAAGAAAACCCGGAGGTATTTTCAACATATGATTATTTGAATTTCCTTGGATCAACAAAGTCTTTGTTTGAACTGGAAGAGTTTGAAGGCAATGTGGCTGAATCAGGAATTGACATACACGAAGAACTCGCTAACGATGAAAAGGACCTTGAAAAAGATAGAGTGTCAACAGGAACTAACGTACTTTTGTATGGAGTCCCTGGATCAGGAAAGAGCTGGACAATTGAGCATGAGTATTGCAAAAAAGGAACGGAAGTAGAACGCTTGGTATTCCATCCTGATTATACATATTCGGATTTCGTTGGTCAGATTTTGCCGGATGTTGCAGATGATGGTGCTGTGACATATAAATTTATACCGGGGCCATTTACCACCATATTGAGAGATGCCTATAAGAACAATAAGACGGAGTATATCTTAGTTATAGAGGAAATAAATCGAGGTAATGCTCCGGCAATATTCGGTGAGGTATTTCAGCTTTTAGATAGGAAAATTGAAATCGATAAGAATAATGATGATGGATTTCCTATTGGCACAAGTGAATATGGTATTACAAACAGAAATATTGCAAAGGAAGTTTACGACAATCCGCAGCATAAAGTTAGAATACCATCTAACTTGTCGATTATCGGAACAATGAATACCTCTGACCAAAATGTATTCACATTGGACACAGCATTCCAAAGACGCTGGGATATGAGGTTAATTGAGAATACCTTTGATAATGTAAAAGGTCCTCTAAAGAACGCAGAGATTTTGGATACTGGTATAAAGTGGCGTGTATTCTGCAATACTATGAATGAGATAATTGTCGGAAACAACGCAAGAATGTCTTCGTCAGAAGATAAGCGCCTTGGAACTTATTTTGTCCATTTAAGTGATTTGGAGTTTGATCCTAATTGCAAGGAACGGTCAGAAAATGAATATAACATTTTAGTAGATAAGGAAAGTGCCGGAACACTTAACCCACAAGAAGAGACTCGATTAAATGAGATGCGTAAAGCATTGAGACAAAACCGAAAATTCCCAGAAAAGGTAATTAAGTACTTATGGGATGATGCCTTTAAATTCAATAGGGAAATCGTATTTGAAACAGGTCAATATAAGAGCTTAGAAAGTATCATTAGGGCTTTCATTTATGCTGAAAAGCTGGAACGATTGTCTATGTTTAAAGAAAATGTTGTTGATATGCTTACTAATCCCGTGGAGTAGGTGGTGATGAGATTTGGATATTAACGCTATACTCGGTCCTGATGAGAAGGACGATGACATAAAAAAGCATTGTCATGTTAACACAAATGAAGATGGTGACCGATTTGTAGGGATAAAAGCGGATTCCGATGAGATAATGGTTTATTTTCCTATAGGTTATAATTTGCCGGATGATGATGGTCAGATAAGGTTGGATATTAAAAATCTAATTTCAGTATTATCTGAATTTACCACCAAAGATGACCGCCTACTTGCTATGCAGAAATTTGAAGCTCCGCAGACGGTAGATTTTCCGATTAACGCATATAGAAATGTAATTGAGTATTATTTTAGTATAGGCGGAAACTATTATGTCGAAACTGATCCCACATATAAAACCAGTGCGACTGGTAATCAAGATTGGAAAAAAACTGTAAAGCAGCAAACCCCTTTGGTACAAAGGATAGAGATTCCTGTCGATTATGAAGATGAAGACATTGTTGATGAGGATGAAGAAATTACTGATGCGCCTTCAACAAAAAGTATCTATTCGCTTATTTTTACAAATTTTACGGTTAGAACATCCACACCGAATAGTAACAAATTGATTACTCAAATAAACAGATACTGCGTATACGAGGCATTTAAGCATTTGGGATGGCTATATGTACCATATATGCCGGAGCCGCCCGGAGAACATCCCGATATAAAAACCTCAAAGGCGATTGTTGCATCAAAACTCGCCACAACCTTTGATGATAAGAAAAAGACGTTATTTCAAAGCATGAAAAGGATGCTCGATTTTATAGATGAGCAAACTTCTGAACGGCAGTTTTACTTTGGGACGGATGACTTTGATCACGTTTGGGAACGGCTGATAGACACGGCGTTTGGTGTAGATAATAAAGAAAAATATTTCCCGAGAACGAGGTGGCTTTTAGATTATGGTGCCGTCAAGGAAAAGCGTCCTCTTATGCCGGACACGGTAATGATTTACAATGGGAAATATTATATACTTGATGCAAAATGCTATAGATACGGCTGGACGGGAGTTCCAGATCATCTGCCTAATGGAGCCGATATCAATAAGCAGATAACATACGGCGAGTATCTGGAAAAATCCATGGGAGTCCAGAACGATTCATTATTTAATGCCTTCATCATGCCTTACAACATGGCAAGAAATCATTTCAAACTAACCTCAACAGTAGGTAATATTGGTGAGGCTGTTGGTGATTGGAAACATAATAAAAAGAATTATGAGAGAATTCAGGGCATTGTAATGGATACAAGATATTTAATGTATCATTACATGGGAAAACCAATGAAGGACAAAGTGGCTCTTGCAGAATGCATAGAGGCTGTTTTGTCGAAAGCACCGGTTCCACCACCATCTGTATAACAAAAGGTTCTCCGCACAATGTGTGCAGAGAGCCTTTTTTATTTGTCTTTATTTTTAGGATGGGTTCTTCTATAAGTTTCTTGTGTTTGAGCGTTGCAGCAAGATGAACTACAGTATTTTTTTCGTGTAGAAGTCGTCTTAACTAAAAAATAGGTGCCACATCTTGGACATTGCCTGTAGAGTTCAAGGTCAGGTCGGATATAAAACATGGAAAAGTACATTGCACTTAAGAGTGATTCCACTCGCCATGACGGCTCCATTGTTGCTCGGTTATAATAAGGGTAAATGCCGGATAAGTTGGCATTTATCTCATTTCCTATTATTATCTGTGCAAAGCGTATCATTGCATTTTTTAAACGGTCTGTTAAGCCATCGATTTTCGGCTTTCCTTTATATGCGATGCCGTTCTTGTAATTAATATCTTCAATCTCCCCAACATCTTTCATGTAATTATAAAGAAAATCTATCAAAAATTTTGTATCTTCGTCCCCATGATAATTTACATGCAAATAGAAAATCACTTTAAAAAGAGTAGCTGTGTCAGCGTACCCGGATTTAATCTCGGTATATAATTCATTGTCATAAACCTTAGTGTTTTCATATACCATGTCATACGCACGATAATCTTCTGGACGTGATCTGATTATTGTTGCGAAAGTTGTTTCTGGGATAGATGCCCATTTATCGTCTTTAATAAGCGACATGAGTTCATGCTCATATACTTTATAGGGTTGGTCCATTACAGACGTTTGGAATGAAATGTCATGATTAAACAGCAAAAGTAATGAGAGCAACAGAATTCTTTCATAGTCTTTTTGGACTGCACTTGTCTCTGACATTAATTCGACAGTATATCGCAATTTTTCAACTATTCCCCTTAATGCTCCGGGGTCAATCTCATTATATCCAGAATCAGACAAAGGAAAAATAAAACCATTTCGTTTAAAGAAAGATTCAAAAGAGGAAGTCGGAAGATCCGATAGTTTAATAAATTTTCCTAAAATATTCTCTTCGGCTACTGTGCCGTTTGCTGCTACTCGAACTAAACCGCTTTGCGCAACATATGCAAAGCGGATTTTTTTATTGGAAATCCCTTGTAGCTTGTATTTGCTTACGGGAGGTTGGTTAGGTTCGATGTGGATAGTATCTTCGTTAAAAACGCATTCTTGATTATCATATGTGAACACATTGTTCAAATAAAAGCCGTTTTCTGTCTTCAACATCATACCTCCATTCTGACCGTAAAAAGTTCAAATGTAATGTCCATATGTAAATTCCAGTTAAAACATAACCTTAAAAGTAATTGATAGTGCAAGTATAACACTCATATTACATACTTTCAATTCAAATTACGGATTATATCCAAAGTATAGTAATGCGTTCGTTTAGTATCTTCTATTACTATTTTCAGAGGACGATAATAAAACCATGAAAAAACCATTGTAATCGTTATAAGAAGAAAAGAAACCATATTTAAATCGGTGATGCTGATTTTGGCTGTCATCCTACTGATGAAAGTCAAAATGAGTATCACGGAAAATGATACTCGGTAGTTATTAATTCCCAGAGAGGGCCCTCAAAGGGGAGCGAACTATCAACCATACAAGCGAAAAAGAACCACAGGATAACTGTGTCCTATTCGCTGGTTGAGAAGTTATCTCCTCTATTTGAGATGCCCTCTTTTCCATATGTATGTGCGATAGCTCTCGCTCCCCTGCTTGGGACAAAGCAGAAAGGAGCAGAAAGCGATGCCTCAAAATCACAGAAACGAAGATGGTAGTTACACATGTTACGTCAAGGATGCCAACGGAAATATCGTCCCGGTCACACTTCCTCCGGGACCTGGGACAGACTCCCTTTTCGATTATGACCGTTATGTCAGCAATCAGGACGATTATTGGAGACAGAACCGTGATGCCCGGATTGAACAGGCGAAGGGAAAGGTGGCCAGTGGCGATGATGACAGAAACCTTGATCCGATTGAACAGCTGCGTGACCCAAATGCGGATGTCCACGAGCAGGCATTCCCGGAAAAAAAGGAAGAAGTGGAAAGACGCGAGGTGGTTGAGACCAGACGGATCATTACCACGCTTACCGAAAGCAGACAGGTTCTTTACGAGGAGCGTTTTGTAAAGGACATCAAGCAGACCGATGTTGCGGATGCAAGGGGTGTATCCCGTGCCGCCATCTGTAAGCAGGAGAAAAAACTTAAGGACGAAGTCAAAGGGAAGTTGGAAGAAGTCGGCATCAATGATGCGTTCTTCGAAAACCGCAGACGCTGATACTTACCAAGCCGTGGAGAGGGGTTAACAAAAAATCTTAAGGGTAGGAAAGGCAATACCGCCTCTCCCGGCAAGGCTCAAATCAAGGAGGTTGTGATGAATAAGAAGATACGAGTTTTAATCATGCGTCCCGGTGAGGATGCAAAGGAAATGTGGATATATCCCACACATGATGTGCTGACGGATCTGGTTGGCGGAGAAATAACGATGCGAAATCCGATGGATGACGGCACGGCAATTATCTGCAAAGACACGGTGGATGTGGATGAAGAACCGTCCAGATATCTCCGTAACGGCAGAGGACAGATTGTTACTCGGTTTTACGGAACCATTGTGGTTTCCGGGGTTTTTATGAAAGCCGGAGAACTGGACTCACTTACAGATGAAGAAGTGGAAATGGCAACACAAAGGTTAGAAAGGGCAGAGATATGAAGACAGAAGAAAAAATGATGATGGCATTAAAGCCTACGCAGGTAAACAGAAACCGTGGGTTTGTACCCGGAGAAGAATTGAAGGATGTAAAGACGGAAGGGAAACCTTGGCCGTGGCCGGGAGATAAGTTTTTCGTTGTAAAAGAATACCCTCGCTTTGTGCAGGTGGAAGTAAGGACTCCCCATGACACCAAGTACAATACAACATTTTCCAAGGTTGATATGTATACGGGGCAGGTTTCCTTCAGAAGAAAAGGGGGTGCAAAAAATGTCGCAGTATAAAAACACCCTGCCGATGCCGATTAAGGCCAGACCGTATTACCACCAGACGCAGATTTTTGATTTTGTATGCTGGCTGTTCGGTCTTTTGGATAACACATTCCGAAGTGCCGGGGCAGCGATCCTGGCAGAAATGGGAACGGGAAAGACCATGTGTGCCATTGCTATGGCAGGCATCCTATATCAGTTGGGACTTATAAAATCGGTTCTTATTGTATGCCCGCTGACTCTGACATCTGTGTGGGAGGATGAGTTTTCAAAGTTTGCGGACTTTCCATTTACACTTACCGTCCTTAACGGCAGCAGTTCGAAGAAGAAACAGACACTCTCCGCTCTCGATAAAAATGACTTCAACATCGTTGTAATCAATTACGAATCTTCGTGGCGGCTGTTGGATGAGCTTTTGGCATTTGCACCCGACCTTACCATCTGTGACGAAGGGCACAAAATCAAGGAAGGTCGCTCCAAGCAGTCAAAGGCTATGCATGATATCGGTGATGTGTCGAAGTACAAGCTTTTGCTTACCGGGACGCTGATTACAAATAAGGAAATCGATGTGTTCAGTCAGTACCGTTTTATTAATAAGGATATTTTCGGGACATCGTTTTACAGATACCGCTCCCGTTATTTCGATATGAAAGGTTACGGCAACCACACGCCCGTGTTTAGGGAAGTGATGCAGGATGAGTTTTTACAGAAACTGCACTCTATCGCATTTCGTGTGCGAAAAGAGGATTGCTTGGATTTGCCGGAAATCCGGGAGGAAGTTAGAAAAGTCCGTCTGGAGCCAAAGGCAGAGAAATTATATGACAGCGTGTTGCAGGAGTCTTATGCGGAATTGGAAAAGGGCGAAGTGTCCACACCAAATGTTTTAACACGACTTTTGCGACTATCTCAGATCACGGGTGGATTTGTCACGGACGATGACGGGAATGTTTCTGCTGTCAGTACGGCAAAGTTGGAGGCTCTTTCCGACCTTATCGACGAGGCTATGGAAGAGAATCAGAAGTTAGTTATCATGGCGCGTTTTGTTGCGGAGCTTGATGCCATAGAGGAGATGCTTGCAAAAAAGCATATCGGTTATTCCGTAATCCGTGGTGGCATCAAAGACCGTGACTCGCAAATAAAGAGATTCCAAAACGATGCGGATTGCATGGTCTTTTTAGGTCAGATTTCCGCAGCCGGACTTGGACTCACGCTGACCGCTGCATCAACGATGATATTTTACAGCCTCAATTATTCGATGAGCGATTTTGAACAGGCCAAAGCACGAATCCACAGGGTTTCACAGAAGAACGATTGCAGATACATCTATCTTTCCTGTGTCGGTACCGTGGACACCAAAGTTCTAAAGGCACTCCGGGACAAGGTAGACCTTGCAAAGATGTTAATTGATGACTACAGAAAGGGACTGAATCCCTACAAGGAGAATTAAATGGATAATACACAGATTTTTGAACTGGCGGATAAGTTGAAGTCTGCCAAAGAAAAGAAAAAGTCGCTGGATGCACAGATAAAGGAAGTAAACGCAACGATTGACGAGTTGGATAAAGAACTCTCCGATGCGATGGCGGAGGCGGAGCTGGACAAGTTTACTCGAAACGGCAGCACCTTCTATTTAAATACGAGACTTTTTGCATCGGCACAGGCTGGTCGAAAGGACGCACTGTTTTCGGCTCTGCGTGAGCAGGGGTATGGAGATTTGATCCAGGAAACCGTAAATGCCAATACCCTCGCATCCTTTGTAAAGGAACAGAAAACACAGAACAACGATGAGATTCCCGCATGGCTTGAGGGTGTGGTTAATTCCTATGAAAAAGTGTCCGTTGGCATACGGAAGTCGTAGGGGGTTAACAAAAAATCTTAAGGGTAGGAGGGATAATATCCCTCCCGTCACAAGTCAATGCAGTACGAAGAAATGGAGGAAAAAATTATGGCTGCAGAAAATCAAAATACACAGGTCGCAGAGCAGAGTGGCTTTGCAGCAATGCAGGCAATGAATGTCATGAACGATGCCATCACGGATGAACTTAACGGTTTGGACTTTGGTATCGACCGCATCAAGATTCCGTCGGGCGGAGCAACAATGTTTGAACTGCCATCGGATGATTCGGACGAGCCGGAGATGGTATCGGAGATTATTGGTGTGATTCCGTATTCACATCCTGCGTATGCATATTACCAGACGAAGTACGAAGGTGGTAACAATCCTCCCGATTGCGGAAGTTTTGATGGCATCACAGGTATCGGAACACCGGGCGGTGCTTGTAGGGACTGTCCGTATAACAAGTTCGGTTCGGGCGAAGGTCAGTCAAAGGCCTGCAAGAACAGACGAATGTTATACATCCTGCGCGAGGGTGAGATTTTTCCGTTGGAACTTTCTCTTCCGACAGGGTCACTAAAGTCCTTTACAAACTATGCGAAGAGTCAGCTTTCCAAGGGCAGACGCTTGAGTGCCATCGTTACGAAGATAAAGCTGAAGAAGGCCACCAATGCAAGGGGCATCGCATATTCGCAGGCTGTGTTTTCTTTCGAGAGAATGCTTACCGCAGACGAGTTGAACGTGGTATCAGGCATGACACAGCAGATAAAGGATTATGCGGACAATCTCACTCCTGCAGCACTTATCCCGGAAGAAGAGAGTGTTCCATTTGATCCCGAGACAGGTGAAATCGTAGAGCCGTTAACAAAGCAGTAAATCAACAAAGAAGAATGGGGAGAGAATGTAAGTCTCTCCCCACGGAGGTTAAGTTACATGACAACATTATCAGAATTTATCATCGGCATTTGTTTCATCATCGGTGCAGCTGTGATTGTGGGTACCATCATGGCAGTTTTCATCGATGCGTGGAAAAAACACAAAGAACTGGTGGAAAAGAAACAGAATGCTTTGGACTCCATTGCAAAGGATATGCATCGGATTTCACAGAGCATGGATTCCATAGAAACAGCCATTAGGAAGAAAGGACTGATTGGATGAATACATTATATAGATGTGTTACAGACAGATCGGGAATCGATGAGTATGTCGGCGGTGCAAAAACCGTCGGCATAGACTTCGAGGCATCCCCGGACGAACCGTACCGCAACGAAGACAAGGCTGCCCTGGACCCTGCGAAATCTCATATTGTAGGATTTTCGCTTTCGGTATCCGAAGGGACTGGTATTTATATCCCCGTGGCACATAAGGTTGGCATCAACATGGACGGTACCGAGGCAGAGGCTTTTTTGCGTGAGTTTTTGACGGATAAGACCATAACGAAGGTCATCCACAATGCCGTCTATGAATCTTCGATGGCATATGCAAAGGGCATTGTAATTCAATCCCCTATATATGACACCATGGCCGCATCCCAGATGACATTGTGCGGATCGTACCGATTCCGTTCAATGGCAGAAAGCGGATTAAAAACGCTGGCATCAGACTTACTTGGTATCCCACTTCCTACCTTTGAAGCGGTGACCGCAGGTCGACATTTCGATGAACTGGATGCACAGGATGAAGAAACCATACGATATGGTGCTGCAGACTCGGACATTGCTCTTCGCTTATATCATCTGTTTAACGAGTGGTTCGACAAGTTCCTGCCAAAACATAGATGGATTGTGGAGAACATCGAATCTCCGGCAGCAGTATATCTTGGACTTATGAAAAAGAACGGAGTGCCGATTGATATCGACCTTCTTATCCGGAAAAAGGCAGAGGCCGATGCTGCGATGGATGATATCAGAAAGAATATCGCATTCGTAATCGGTGATGTCCCCATCGGAGCGAACTGCTCCACACAGGCATTTAAAAACTACTTATATAAAGACTTAAAGCTCCCGGTTTTAAAGACCACGGCAAAAATGAAAGAGGCGGCAGACGATCAGGCAATGCAGATGCTCAAAGAATACTGCGACGCAAATCGCCCGGAACTGTCGGAGTTATTTACCTTCGTACAGGAATATAGAAAATGGTCAAAGATAAAAAGCACATATCTTGTTGGATATGAGAAACATATAAATTCGGTAACAAAGCGGGTGCATCCAAACTTCTATGCCCTGCAGACGGAAACGGGAAGACTAAACTGCGTAGCACCAAACTGCCAGAATATGCCCCGTGCATCCAATGACCCTATCGGAATCAGAAAACTCATAAAAGCACCAAGTGGGCATTACATCCTGTCCCTTGATTTCTCGCAGATAGAACTTCGTATCGGAGCGTTCTACTGCAGGGATGAAAAGATGATAGAAACCTACCGTAACGGTGGTGACATTCACGCCATGACAACATCAGTCATTTATGGGTGCAGTTACGAAGAGGCAAAGGACAAGGATGCGCCGGATTACAAGGAACATCGCTCCATCGCAAAGAATACCAACTTCGGAGTGTTTTATGGACTATTCCCCCGTGGCTTGCAGAACACTCTAAAGTTCAAAGCCGGGGTGGAAAAGGACTACTACGAATGTCAGGAGATTATCGACAACTTAAAAGCCGGATACCCTGCACTTACCGCATGGCAGTCACAGGTCAAGGCGGATGCAGCCAGACGATTGTATTCGGAAACATGGCTCGGGCGCAGACGTTACCTTCCGAAGATTGCATCGGACGAGTGGTCACAGAAGTCCTTTGCAGAGCGTTGTGCAATGAATACTCCGATCCAGGGTACGGCTGCAGACATCTTAAAACTTGCGATGGCACGAATATTGGAAGGACTGCCGGAGCGTCCCTGGCTCGTGCCGATTTTACAGATTCACGATGAACTTACCTTTATTATCCCCGTGGAGAAGTTAGACGATGCGGTTTCCTTTATTAAAGGATGCATGGAAGTTAAACCCTTCCCGGAGCTGGACTTGCCTTTGGTAGCAGAGGCATCCTACGGTGACACCTTTGGCACTATGAATGAAATTTAGGGGGTAGCACTATGATGCGTAACAGTTCGGGATATGCCGACCCTACAGCTGGGATGGCGATATCCAATGTAATGAAAGAATACAAACAGAATCAGAAAAAGGAGTGGGAGCGAAAATTCGCTATCCGCTCCAGACCGAAGGTCTATGTGATTAGTCCGTATGCCGGGGATATCAACCTTCATGTAAAAGAGGCCGTATCCCTTTGCCGACTGGTCATATCGGAGCAAAAAATACCGATAGCATCGCATCTGATGTACCCTTCGATTTTGCAGGATGATGATCCCGCGCAGAGGGAACTTGGTCTGCTTTTCGGTTTGGAACTTTTATCTCTTTGCAAAGAGGCATATGTCTTATCCGATGGTCCCGAAGATATCTCTTCCGGGATGGCAGGTGAGATTCACGAGGCCAAGAGATTAAAGATACCCATTCGCTACATTAAACGGGAGGATTTGCCATGAAAATAACAACACAGGATTTTATCAATGCTTTCAATAATCCCGATGACATTGTAAATGTACGAATCTTCGATGATAAAAAGCGCGGAGTGTTCAAAGGACAAAAGATTCCCGTGGTGGCATCAAAGTTCGATACCATAAGGGAGGACTTGGAAAAGCACAATGATGCGGAGCATGGAATCTTTATGGTAGTAAACTCCGGCGGTGACGATGACAAGAGCATCACAAGAATCAATGCACAGTTTGTCGAGATGGATGACGGGACTTTTGAAGAACAGCAGAAAAAGATAGATGCCTTTCCTCTGCCTCCGTCCATTATAAATAAGACCTACAAGTCGTTGCATGTCTACTATCTTATTCACGATGGGGATGTTTCACTCTTTCGCGGTATTCAGCTTGGACTTGTGAAACGCTTTGACGGAGATCCCATGTGCCAGAATGAAAGCCGATGCATGCGGCTTCCCGGTTTTAATCACTGCAAGCATGATGACCATGTGATGGTGGAAAATATCGAGTACCACCCGGAACGCAGATATTCGCAGCAGGAAATCATCAATGCTTTGGGCGATGACTACTCTCCTACGGTAACATCGGAGAAAAAGGAGCGTCCCGTGGGTACGGAGCCTGGGCTAAAGTTGGTAAAGCAGTCCTGCGAGTTCATAAAGCATTGTATCACGGACGCAGCTACTTTGTCGGAGCATGACTGGTATGCAATGGTCACAAACCTTGCTGGCTTTGAGGGTGGCACGGATGCGATTCACGAAATCTCCGCACCTTATCCGAATTACAAGGCAGCAGAGACCGATGCCAAGATTGACCATTTCCTTGAGTCCAAGACGGGACCGATTACATGCAAGGTGATATCGGAGAAAGGATATAAGTGTCCGCTCTTTGATTCCGGGGAGTGCAAATGCAAAGCTCCGGCTGCAATGGCCTATGAAGAGATGGATGCTGATGCTTTAACGAAAATCATCGATGCCCTGCCCGTGGTAAATAAGGTCTTACCCGATATGCAGACCGCACAGGCTTTTGTTACGGACTACCTTTACAATGCATCCGTGGTCACAGCGGAAACGATTATAAAGTATGCCATCAAAGAACATTTCAAATTTAAGGTGGCAGACTTAAAACCCATCCTCGATTTGTACAAGCAGGTCGCTCGTGACTACAAAGCAAGATCGAGGCAGGCAGCGCAGGACAAAGAGGCACAGGGACTTCCTCCGTGGTATGACATGACCGACAAGGGTCCGAAGTTTCTGCCGGATATCTTGGCTGACCATTGCAAGGAAGAAAAGGCGGTATTCTATGCTGCCGAACAGTTTTATTTCTATGATAACGGAGTCTATAAAACGATGTCCGAGGAACTTGCCAAAAACAGTATCCGGGAGTTGATGCTCCGTGGTTATACCAAACTGTCACAGATAACCGATGCGACGGGACAATGGAAGATGCAGATACAAAAGGATTCGAAGGACTTAAATACGAATGCTTATCTCATAAATCTGCGAAACGGTATGTATGATGTCTTGGAGGATAAACTTATCGAGCATTCCTCAAAATACCTTACTACGGTGCAGCTGAATGTGAGATATACGCCCGGTGCGGATTGTCCGCTTTTCAAGAAGTTTTTATCGGAGCAGTTGGACGCAGACCAGATACCGTTGGTGCAGGAGATACTTGGCTATTTCCTTATCCCTACGAACAGAGCCCAGAAGTCTTTCCTTATCGTAGGAGAGGCAGCAGCCGGAAAGAGTGTCCTTCTTCGTGTGATAAACGAGATACTTCTTGGCAGGGAAAACGTGAGCAATGTTTCGTGGCAGGCATTAAATGAGAGATTCAAGCCTGCGGAGTTGTTTGGCAAGTTGGCGAATATCTTTGCTGACCTTCCGACAAAGAACATCGACGATAATGGTATTTTTAAGGCTCTTGTGGGTGAGGACTACCTTACCGTAGAGCGTAAGAATAAGAATCCCTTTTCGTTTCAGAGTTATGCGAGACTGCTGTTTTCATGCAACACGATACCGAGAAACTACGGAGATAAGTCCGAAGGATTCTACCGCAGACTTATTATCATTCGATTCAAACATGCCGTGCCTCAAAACAAAAGGGATCCGCATCTCGTGGAGAAGTTTAGCTCGGAGGCAGATGGCATCTTCAACTTTGCGCTGGAGGGATTAAAGCGCCTGATGAATCAGGGCTGGGTGTTCTCCGAAACACAGAGCAATATCGATGAACTTCAGAAGTACCGCGAGGATTCCAATTCCGTGCTGGCATTTTTCAAAGAACGCTGCGTCCTTGATCCAAAGGGTGAGGTTGGCCGTTCATTGGTGTTTGATACCTATAAGAAATACTGCGAAGAGTGTGACGTGAGAAACTACTCCCAGAGAAAATTTAATGATGAGATTTTGACACAATTTCCAACAATCAAAGCAGCAACGGACAAGACCGGGAAACAAAGAACATGGCGTGGGATGAAATTGACGGATGATTATGAGTAAACCCGTCAAAAGAAAATGCAGTATTTCCAAGGGTTCAGACGGATTTGACAGGAAAAAACCCATTATTACATAAAACAAAAAATATTTTTTTATAAAAAAGGTATTTATATGTGTATATATAAAAAGGGTAGGAAAAACCCGTAAAATCCGTCAAAAACTCTGGGAATCGCTGATATCAAGGCTTTGGAGTGGGTGGTCGTGTCAAATTTCCGTCAAAGACCTGTCAAAGCCGTCAAACGAGGTGGATGTTATGAAAGAGTCGGATATCGTAAAAGCAATCATGCGATACTTAAAAGCAATCCCCGGATGTTTCTGCTGGAAGGAACATGGTGGGATGTACGGAACGGCAGGCATCCCGGATATCATCTGTTGCTACTGCGGTGGCTTTTATGCCTTCGAAGTAAAAACGGAAACCGGGACACTTACCAAGTTGCAGGAAGCAACAATCAGAAAAATCCAAAAAGCCGGAGGAGTTGCCGAAGTAGTACGCTCCGTGGATGAGGTCCGGGCAATCATTAAATGCCCTGTGCAATGAAATAAGAATAAGGCGACAATGCTACAAAGAGCCGATGCATTTGTTTCTGTTAGTTGAGATAAATGGAGGTAGCTCTTATGGATGCTAAAACATATCTTGAACAGATCTGGAATCTGAATGAGAAAATAAAACACTTGGAGCAGGATGCCCAGCAATACCGGGATATGGCATATAGCCTTTCCGTAGATGCGACAAAGGAGCATCTTAATCCAAACCATCCCACATCCGCGCCTTTTGAAAAATGCATAGAGAAAGCTGACCTTATGGAAAGAACCGTGGCAGAACTAAAAGAGGCTCTTGCCGAAATGAAAGCGGATGCGGTGGAAAAGATAATGCAACTTGATAATGCGAATCAGACCTTTGTCCTTATAATGCGATATACCGAATTTTGGAAGTGGGATGAAATCTCCGAGCATATCGGTTGTAGCGAAAACCATGTTTATAAAATCCGCAGAGAGGCATTAGAAAATTTCTCAAAAATTTTTGAAAATGATAGTATGCGGATAGGTTGTGGATAATAACGGGACCTGTTATAGTGTAACATATAGATAGTGGAATAAATGATTGTTTAGAGCCTCACAGCGGATGTGGGGCTTTTTTAATGCAAAAAACCCTACGGCTATAAACCGCAGGGCAATATATAAAATCGGCCGGGTTATCAGTACCCTGCCGTAAGGCTGTGCCAAATTAGGGGCACAGCGTAGTAATGATGATAACGGAATCCTAAAGGGACGTCAAGGCAGCAAGTTCAGACTTGCTGTTTTTCTTTGGGACTATGCGGAGGTGGTTGTTATGCCAAGGAGTCCAAGACGTGGTTGTGCCTACGGTTGGTGTGACCGCTTGGCTGTGGATGGGGAACGCTACTGCGAGGAGCATCTGAAGAAGACAAACAAACAGTACGAACAGTACGGACGCGATCCCAAGACAAAGAAAAACTACGGTCGTGCTTGGGAAAAGATACGGGAGCGTTTCATTCGCAGCGGTCATGTCTACTGCGAGATGTGTTTGGAGGAAGGAAGACTCACACCCACCGAACACGTCCACCACAAGATTCCTTTGTCGGAAGGTGGAACGCATGACTTCTCAAACTTGCAAGCTTTATGCAAGCACCATCACTCACAGGTTCATGCCTTGCGTGGTGACCGTTGGGGAAGACCGAACGAATATTAAATGCACACCCTATCGTTATACCTTCGAGAATCACTTTGTACCCTTTAGGCTATCCGGGGTAGGCTGATATAGTTTGAGAGGGGGCAGGGGGCGTCAGAATCTCTACGAAGGGCATCTCCGTGGGAACGGCGCGGGGCTTCGTTCACGAAAAGCCTTTTTCAAACGGGGTATTGACCCCCGGCGAATGTAGGAAATATGGGGATTTTTAAGGAAACTGTGTTTGATTAAGCACAGTTTTTTTCAAATTTAATCAAACATTAGGAGAAATCAAAGATGGCGAAGGACGGCACCAACAGGGGCGGTAAGCGACCGGGTGCTGGTCGCAAACCGAAAGCTCTTGCAGACAAAATTAAAGATGGAGAACGTGCAGAGGCTATGATGCAGCCTTCTGATCTGGAAGGAGTGGATATGCCACCCATCCGGGAATACTTAACGGAGGAGCAGAGGGACGGCTCACAGCTTTGTGCGAAGGAAATATATGAGGACACTTATCGGTGGCTTAAGTCCATGAAATGCGAAAAACTCGTATCCCGGACTTTGCTGGAACAATATGCCATGACCTGTGGTCGTTGGATTCATTGTGAGCAGACAATCTCTCGTTTGGGATACATTGCAAAGCACCCGACCACGGATGCACCTATCGCCAGTCCTTATGTAAAGATGGCGATGGATTATTCAAAACAAGCCACCACGATTGGAAATGAAATATATTCCATCGTCCGGGAAAACTGTGCAACGGAAGTTGTGGGTGGTCCACAGGACGATGTGATGGAATTACTCTTAAGAGCCAGGAGGGGAAATTAAATGCAGACAACAAGCGAGATGGAGTTGATAAGTACAGAAAAACTTATCCCTTATGTGAATAATTCGAGAACGCACAAGCCGGAGCAGATAAATAAGCTTCGCGCATCCCTGCGTGAATATGGTTTCATAAATCCCGTGCTGATTGACAGAAATTACAATGTCATCGCAGGCCACGGAAGACTTCAGGCTGCAAAAGCCGAGGGCATCGAGGAAGTGCCTTGTGTTTATGTGGATCATCTTACCGAGGCACAGCGTAAGGCTTATGTCATCGCCGATAACCGTATGGCGGAAGATGCCGGATGGGATGAGGATATGCTCCGTGCCGAGTTAGAGGCATTGCAGGAGATGGACTTTGATGTTGCGCTTACTGGCTTTGATACAAAGGAACTTGCATCCCTTTTTGAAACCGACTCCGAAGGTGAGGAGGATGATTTCGATGTGGATGCGGAATTGGAAAAGCCGACCTTCTCGAAAGCCGGGGATATCTGGCACTTGGGAAACCACAAAGTTATCTGCGGTGATTCCACTGACCCGGAAACCTATAAAAAGCTCCTCGGAGATACAAAGGTAAATCTGGTCTGCACGGATCCGCCTTACCTTGTGGCGCTTGAATCATCGGTCGGAAAGATTGCAAACGATGACCTTGATGATGAAAAGGGATACACATTTCTAAAAACAGCATTCGACAACTTCAAAGAGGCTATGGCCAAGGACGCGAGCATTTATGTGTTTTATGCAACCATGAAAGCTCGCGTTTTCTATGATGCGTATGAAGATGCAGGCTTTAAGGTCGGCGCAGGGCTCATTTGGAAAAAGCCAAGGGCTCCGCTGATGCGTACCGATTGGAAGTTTAACATGGAGCCTTTAATCTGGGGTTGGCGGAAAGACGGCAAACACATATGGTATGGTGACCAGAAACAAAAGGCTGTATTCGAATTCGATGGTATCAAAAATGCCAAGGAGGACGGCTGCGGACATCCGAGTTCAAAGCCGGTTCCTTTGATTGCCTATCTCGTAAAGCAATGTACCCAGACAAACGGACTGGTGTTGGATGGATTCCTTGGAAGTGCATCCACACTCATTGCCTGTGAACAGTTAGGGCGCGTCTGCTACGGCATAGAACTTGAATCGAAATTCGTGGATGTGGCTGTGGAGAGATTCAGAGCCACGAACCCGGATGCAGAAGTCTTTGTTGAGCGTGAGGGTGAGGGCACCATACCTTACGATAAGGTACCCAAACCGCAGGAGGATGCCGATGGAGAATAAGAAATTAACACTCGGCAGCCTTTTCGATGGTTCCGGGGGCTTTCCACTGGGCGGTGCTTTAGTTGGCATCATACCCATATGGTCGGCAGAGATTGAGCCGTTTCCCATAAGGGTTACGGAAAAACGGATGCCGGGAGTCATTCAGCTTGGCGATATTTCAAAAATAAACGGTGGGGAAATTCCTCCCGTGGATATAATAACTTTCGGCAGTCCTTGTCAGGATATGTCAATCGCCGGAAGACGTGAGGGACTTGAGGGAGAACGCTCCGGTCTCTTTTTTGATGCAATCAGAATTATAAAAGAAATGAGGGAGGCAACCGATGGCAGATATCCAAGGTATGCAGTCTGGGAGAATGTCAAAGGCGCATTCTCCTCAAACAAAGGGGAAGACTTCAAGTGCGTCCTCGAAGAATTCTGCAAAGTTAAAGAACCAGACTTTTCTGTTCCTCGATGCGACAAGTGGAAAAACGCAGGACTTATTTTGGGAGGATCGTTTTCGGTTAGTTGGCGACTCTTCGATGCCCAGTATTGGGGTGTCCCCCAGCGTCGTGAAAGAATCTACGCTGTCGCAGATTTTGCAGGAGCAGGTGCCGGAGACATATTACTTGTCGAAGAAGGCTTGCGAGGGGATTTTGCGTCGAGCATCGGCTCGTGGCAAGAAACTGCCGGAAGTCTTGCAGAAGGCTCTGGAGAGACAGGCCGCATCTGCTTAAACGATCAGGGTGGCAACCGTATGGATGTTACCGAAGATGTGACCTGCACTTTAAGAGCAGAGGCACATCATCCCCCGGTTGTGATGGATGAAGAATTAAAGGCAGCAGGCTTTTGTACCGAGCATTCGGCAAATTCGAGAAGTATCGGATATGAGGAAGAGGTATCTCCTACCCTACGCGCCGGGACAGTTCCGGCAGCCATGCTTTTTGAAAACCACTCGCAGGACTCCAGATACACGGGTCCGCTTAAGGTTTCGCAGACGGTTTCTGCAACCTTTGGAATGGGTGGGAACAATCAGCCGTTTGTGGTACAGCCACCGAAAGCATTCGGGGTATGTTCAAAATCATCAAATGCGATGCTTTCGGATAATCCAAACAGCGGGTTTTACGAGGCGAAAACATCACGATGCCTTGATGCCAATGGTGGAAATCCGACCTGCAATCAGGGTGGCATGGCTGTAGTGCAAGGTTGCTATGATATCCGCCTTACTTCCGAAGGAACAAGAAATGCAAGGCAGAATGTATATGAAACAGATACATCCCGGACGCTTTCCACGGATGGCAATCCGCCGGAAGGGAACCAGGGTGGTGTTGCTGTTGTCGCCATTGAGGGAAATGGCAGCAGACCTTCCCATAAGGGTGATGGCTATAAAGAAACAGATAAGATGTACACCTTAAATACGGTAGAACAGCATGGGGTTGCTTACGGACTTGACCGTGCGTCTTATAACCAAGGCGAGAATGCCCAGTTCGGTTTTACCGTAAAGGAAGAGGTTGAGCCTACCATCGTGGCGAAGGGTCCGAATGCCGTGGGGCATCCTGTGTATCATTCCACAAAGGCATCCTTCCATACGAACTTCTCGGATGGAGAGGCAGCCGATACACTTGTTGCTACCGATTACAAGGATCCTCCGACAATCACAAAGGAGCCATATTATATAGTACGAAGGCTCACTCCTATCGAATGTGCAAGACTCCAAGGTTTCCCGGATTGGTGGTGCGATGACCTTGCATCGGAGAATCCTTCCGATGAAGAGGTAAAGCGGTGGATGGATATTTTTGAAACCCACAGGCTTGCCCTTGGAAAAAGCACAAAGCCGAAGACGGAAAAACAAGTGAGAAAGTGGCTGAAAGCTCCGTATTCCGATAGTGCTGCTTATAAGATGTGGGGCAACGGTGTGGCTTTACCGTGCGTGGTATTCGTGCTTTCGGGCATTGTGTATTACTCACAATATAAACAGCCTGATTTCTAACTTAATCTACATCGATATTCGTTGCTATTCTGTGCAGACAGAGTGATTAATGTTACACGCCCGAAAGGGAATGACACTTAAAACTGCACAGAAAGGAGCAGACGATGAAACTACACTACAACGAAACAGGAGCAACAAGAAACGAGCTGGTAAAGACCGTGGCAGGAATCACGGGTGGTGAGGTAAAATACCTCGGCGCACCGACCTTTGCCTATGCCATCGGCACGGACTTTACGGTAGACAAGGAGGGAACCTTGGAATTTAACGAGGCAGAGCCGGGCATTGATGCCGAGGCAATCATAACCGCTCTAAAAGAGAAAGGCTTTACCCCACAGTCGGGCGAGCCTTCCGAGGAACAGCCGGAGGTTGTGGTTTCAAAGCCTACCGAGGAAGAATCCGAAGAGCAGACCGAACCTTCCGGGGATGAGGAAAATACCGAAGAAACCGAAGAGGTTCTGGATAACTTAACGGTTGGAATGCCGAAGGATTTTTTTACCAAAGAGGTATGCGAAAACCTAAAGCGAATCATTGAAAGCAAGGGAAACCTCATGAAACACGCTTTTCAGACGGATGCCCTTCCCATCGAAGTGGATGAGGACAAGGTAAACTTCCCATGGTTTAAGGATGTGGATGCTGCATCCGCAAAAGCCTACACGCATTTCATTTCCGCCATCTGCGACATGGCCAAGAACCAAAAGCGGATCACGGCAAAGGAAAAAGAGGTCGAAAGCGAAAAGTACGCATTCAGATGTTTCCTTTTAAGGCTTGGCTTTAACGGAGCTGCCTACAAGGATGAGAGAAAAATCCTTCTTCAGAACTTAAGCGGACCCGCCGCATTCCCGACACAGGCTGCTGCGGACGCTTTTGCAGACAAGCAGAAAGCAAAAAAGGAGGAAACGGCATGATGGGATTTCCAAGAAGAGAGATTGTTGAAAAGATAAAAGCGGACTTCCCTCCGGGGACACGCATCGTGCTTACCCACATGGATGACCCACAGGCTCCTCCGAAAGGGACAAAGGGAACCGTCCAATTTGTGGACGATACAGGAACCATCCATCCCAACTGGGATGGTGGTGGCTCCTTGGGAATTGTTTATGGCGAGGACTCCTGCCGAAAGGTTGACCCCGTAACGGTTACCTGCTACGGACAGACCGAGGAATGGGAAGACCGGGAAGATGCCATCCGCTTTTATAAAGAGGCTTTTGAAGGCTGTGATCCGAACAGCCATGAACACCTGCGCTACATTACCATTTGGGATGCCCTTGTGGCAGGGGAAAAGGAGTGCAGCGATGAATGAGAGAATAAAAGAGCAGATACTTACCATCCGGGATTCCGGGCTTACGAATATGTTTGATACCAACATGGTGCAGCGTCTTGCCTACGAACGGGACTTCCACGAGCTGGTGCTTTTTATCGAGGAAAACAAGAAGGCCTATGTGGAATTCATCATGTACGGCAAGGAATAATAAGCACAAAAATCCACATGTACATTTGTCGGTTTTATTCGAAGAATTAAGTGGATATATCCTCCAGATGACGGTAATGTGTGACATACCGAAAGGGAAAACAAACAAGAAACGGAGGAAAAAGACTGTGTGGAAAGAAGGAACAATCGGAATACCCGAAACTTACGGCGGTGGAATCGCACACTATTGGGCGAAGGTTTACGGCGAAGGCAGTGTTTACGGAATTGACGAAGGCAGGATTAGCAAGCTTACAATCAAGATTAACGGCAAGACGGTTGTAAACTACGACCGGGGTTGGGACATAGAGCCGGATGAAAACGATGCGGCGACCATGATTGCCTACAGCATCTGCATTAAAGAATACAACTAAAGAAAAAGGGAAAAGAGCCACGGCTCTTTTTCTCGTACAGATAGATTTTTACGAAGACCGAGCAGGTCTTTTTTTATTGGAGTTTTAGGCATGAAGAATTATAAGCCGACAAGGTTTATGGCAGAAGGATCCTACTACGATGAAGAGGCAGCTGACCATGCCGTCCTTTTCATTGAGCAGTTATGCCATACAAAAGGAAAATGGGAAAGAAAAAAGTTCCACCTTATGGAATGGCAGGAACAGATAATCCGGGATATCTTCGGGGTGATGAAAGCCAATGGTAAGAGACAATTTACCACGGCATACATTGAAATCCCAAAGAAAAATGGCAAGAGCGAATTAGCGGCCGCCGTGGCTTTGTATTTGCTCTTTGCAGATGGGGAAGCATCCCCAGAAGTTTACGGAGCTGCCGCGGACAGAGGTCAGGCGGGCATCGTTTTCGATGTCGCAAAACGCATGGTGGAATTAAATCCTACCCTCTCCCGCGTGAGCAAGATTCTCGGTGCAAACAAGAGAATCAATGACAATATGAATAATGGTTTTTACCAAGTCCTCTCCGCAGAGGTCGGTACAAAGCATGGTCTTAATGTTAGCGGTTTGGTATTTGATGAGGTTCATACACAGCCAAATAGAAAACTTTATGATGTGCTGACCCAAGGCTCGGGTGATGCCAGAGAGCAGCCTTTGTATTTCCTTATCACAACTGCCGGGACAGACCGGGAGTCGATTTGCTTTGAACTGCACCAGAAAGCCTTGGATATCATCGAGGGAAGGAAAATCGATAAGACTTTCTACCCTGTGATTTATGGGGCAGACGAATCCGAGGATTGGACGGACCCGGAGGTTTGGAAAAAAGCAAACCCCTCTCTTGGGGAAACGATACAGATGGAAAAAGTGGTCGATGCCTGCGAATCCGCAAAGGAGAATGTTGGCGAGGAGATAGCCTTCCGCCAATTAAGGCTAAACCAATGGTGTTCCACAAGTGTCCGCTGGATGCAAATGGATAAGTGGGATGCCTGCAATTTTATGGTGGATGAAAACGACTTGGAAGGTCGTGTCTGCTATGGCGGACTGGACTTATCTTCCACCACCGACCTTACATCCTTTGTGCTGGTATTTCCTCCACAGGATGAGGAAGACAAATTTCAGATACTGCCTTTCTTTTGGCTCCCGGAGGAAACCCTCGACTTACGAGTACGAAGGGACCATGTTCCCTACGATGTTTGGGAAAGGCAGGGATATATCCAGACCACGGAAGGGAATGTGGTGCATTACGGATACATTGAAAAGTTCATCGAGCATCTTGGAGAACGATTCAATATCAGAGAAATAGCCTTCGATAGATGGGGTGCTGTTCAGATGGTGCAAAATCTCGAAGGGATGGGATTTACGGTAGTTCCTTTCGGACAAGGCTTTAAGGATATGAGCCCGCCCACGAAGGAATTATACAAGCTGGTGCTTGAGCAGAAGATTGCCCACGGTGGTCATCCCGTCCTTCGTTGGAATATGGATAATATTTATATCCGAACCGATCCCGCCGGGAACATCAAAGCGGATAAGGAAAAGTCAACAGAGAAAATCGATGGTGCGATTGCTACCATAATGGGGCTTGACCGTGCTATCCGATGTGGCAATGATTCCGGGGAAAGCGTATATGATAGCCGGGGACTTATCGTTTTTTAGATGTAATATACACAATTGCGCCGGCGCAATCTTTGTGTAGTTTATGGTTCGAATTATGTGGCTATAACTGCCCTATGACGGTAATGTGTAACACAACAAAAGACAAGCACAAAGCCACAAGGAGGGCAGAAACCATGAAAGAATTTGAAAAAGACTACGCAGCATACGAAGACATCAAAGCGGATTACGACAACGCAGAACTTGACAAGGACGAGCCCGGGATGGAGAAAGCCAGAGCCGACTACAAGGCTTGGGCAGAAGGCATCGAGGCAAAGGGTGAGGATTACGCAAGAATCTTTAAACTTTACAAGGATGAGAGGACAGTCGGAAACAGCAGGATCGACTTAAGCCAGCCTTCCGATACAAGGGATGTCAAAGGCTTGATTGAAACCTTCCGTAAGTTCGGAATCACAGAATTTACCTTCTCAAGCGGATGGTCAAGTGCCATCGAAGATAGCTGGGAATTCATCCAGAACGGATGCGAACTTGCCGGGATGGTCGAGATAAACACAAACTGCAAGGCATGGATGAGCGACGAGTACGAAAAAGCTCCTGCCTACCTTTTCAGAATAGCATAACAAAGGATACTTAAAGGCATCGCCACGGCGGTGCTTTTTTAGTGCAAGAAAGCGAGGATAACACATGGGGATTTTTGATGGTATCTTTCGGAGCAGGGATAAGCCTACCAACAGAACAAGCGGTAGTGCCTATTCCTTTTTGCTTGGATATTCTTCCAGCGGAAAACGGGTAAACGAACGGACATCCATGCAGATGACGGCCGTGTATGCCTGCGTCCGAATCTTATCGGAGGCAATCGCATCTCTGCCTCTACAACTTTACAGATACACCGAGGATGGTGGGAAAGAAAAAGCGGTGGATCATCCGCTTTATTTTCTTTTACATGATGAGCCCAATGCGGAAATGACATCGTTTGTTTTCCGGGAAACTATCATGACCCACCTTCTTTTATGGGGTAATGCTTACGCACAGGTCATAAGAAATGGCAGGGGGCAGGTCATTGGATTATATCCTTTGATGCCAGACCGCATGACGGTCGACCGGGATGAAAAGGGTCAGCTCTGTTACGAGTACACCACTTCATCCGATGATGCCAAGACCATGAAAAAGAAGGATACGGTTGTAAGGCTATCCCCGGATGATGTATTGCACATCCCCGGACTTGGCTTTGATGGATTGGTAGGCTACTCGCCTATTGCAATGGCCAAGAATGCCATCGGACTTGCAATCGCAACCGAGGAATATGGCAGTAAGTTCTTTGCAAACGGAGCTGCACCTTCCGGGGTGCTTGAGCATCCGGGAACATTAAAAGACCCGTCCAAGGTGCGTGAGTCATGGCAGGAAACCTTCGGTGGCAGTAAGAATGCCAACAAGGTAGCAGTTCTCGAAGAGGGGATGAAATACACACCGATATCCATGTCTCCGAATGAGGCACAGTTCTTGGAAACGAGGAAGTTTCAAACAACTGAAATCGCCCGTTTATACAGAATTCCGCCTCACATGATTGGGGATTTGGATAAGAGTTCCTTTAATAACATCGAGCAGCAGTCTTTGGAATTTGTGAAGTATACCCTGGACCCTTGGGTTTGCCGGATAGAAACTTCCATGAACAGACGGCTGTTATCGGAGAAGGAGAAAAAGGAATACTTTTTTAAATTCAATGTGGATGGCCTGCTCCGTGGGGATTATCAAAGTCGTATGCAAGGCTATGCGATATCCCGTCAAAATGGCTGGATGTCCGCAAACGATATAAGGGAACTTGAAAACCTCTCTCCGCTTTCGGATGAGGAAGGTGGAAATCTGTATCTTGTAAACGGAAACATGGTACCACTTACGGATGCAGGTGCAGCATATAAGGATAATAGTTCAGACGGGAAGGAGGAAAAGTCTGATGAAGAAGTTTTGGAACTGGACGAACCATCGGATCAGAAATCAGGACACAGGCGAAGTGGAAGTCGATAGGGTGCTATCCCTAAACGGCACCATAGCCGAGGACTCGTGGTTCGATGATGATGTGACTCCGCAGATGTTCAAGGATGAACTGAATGCCGGGAGCGGTAACATCACGGTTTGGATAAATTCTCCCGGTGGAGATTGTGTGGCGGCAGCACAGATTTATAACATGCTGACCGACTACAAAGGCAAGGTTACGGTCAAGATTGATGGAATTGCAGCGTCCGCTGCATCTGTCATTGCTATGGCAGGGGATACCGTTTTGATGTCTCCCGTGTCAATGCTGATGATTCATAACCCTGCAACGATTGCCTTCGGTGACCATGCAGAAATGCAGAAAGCCATCGATATGTTAGCCGAGGTCAAGGAATCCATCATCAATGCGTATGTGCTAAAAACGGGTTTATCCCGGTCGAAGTTATCCCATCTTATGGATGCGGAAACTTGGATGGATGCCAATAAGGCGGTGGAGCTTGGCTTTGCAGACGATATCATGGCAAGGGCAAAGACCGAACCTGAAAAGGAAGATGATGAAGATACAGACGAGCCGGATGAAGAAGAGGAAAAGAAACCTTCCTTCGCTCCGAAGTCCATGCTTTATTCCCAGAGGGCGGTTAACAATGTGCTTTTAAACAAAATAGAAAAGCACTACAGCAAACCGAAAAAGCCTGCCGAGGCACAGGCAAAAATTGAAGAACCCATAGAAACTGGACGTCCCGTGAATGAAATCATGGAGCGTCTTTTTATTATCAAGAAGTTCATTTAAATGGAGGTATAAGTCATGAGATTACAGGAACTTATCGCAAAGAGAGCCGAGGTATGGGAGCAGGCTAAGGCTTTTGTTGATTCCCATCAGAAAGACAATGGCACTTTGTCTGCTGATGATACTGCTACTTACGAGAAGATGGAAAACGAGATCACGGATTTGACCGCAGCCATCGATAGGGCAAGACGCGCTGAGGAGCGTGAGGCAGAGCTTAATGCTCCCGTAAATACACCCCTTACAGCAAAACCTCAGATGGGAAAGATGGCAGAGGAAAAGACGGGCCGTGCATCCGATGAGTACAAAGCTGCAATGCTTACTGCTCTTCGCTCCAACTTCCGTCAGGTTTCCAATGTTCTGCAGGAAGGTGTGGATGCCGATGGCGGTTACCTTGTGCCGGAGGAATACGACAAGCGACTTATCGATGTTTTGGATGAGGAGAATATCATGCGTACCCTTGGTACCAAGATTACCACTTCCGGGGAACACAAGATTAATGTCGCTGCCACCAAGCCTGCCGCTGCCTGGATCGAGGAAGGCGAGGCTCTTACCTTCGGTGATGCTACTTTCGACCAGATGATTATGGATGCCCACAAGCTCCATGTCGCTATCAAGATTACAGAGGAACTTCTGTATGATAACGCATTCGGTCTTGAGAACTATATCATCACCCAGTTTGGTAAGGCCTTAGCCAATGCCGAAGAGGATGCATTCCTTAATGGCGATGGCACAGGAAAACCTACTGGTCTTTTCCATCCTACCAAGGGCGGACAGATCGGGGTTACCACAGAAAAGACCGGGGTTATCAAGGCTGATGAGATTATCGACCTTGTTTACTCCTTAAAGCGTCCTTACAGAAAGAATGCATCTTTCCTTGTGAATGACAGCACTCTTGCTACCATCAGAAAGTTAAAGGACGGCAACGGGGTCTATATGTGGCAGCCGGCTCTTACCGCAGGTGAGCCCGACAGACTCTTCGGTTATCCGATTCATACTTCACAGTTTGCTCCCGAGATTGAGGCAGGCAAGCCTATCCTCGCTTTCGGTGATTACAAGTATTACAACATCGGTGACCGTGGAACGAGAAGTTTTCAGGAGTTGCGCGAGCTCTTCGCTGGAAACGGCATGATCGGGTATGTCGCAAAAGAGCGTGTTGACGGTATTCTTGTTCTGCCCGAGGCAGTCAAGATTCTTAAAAACAAGGAGGCATGATGATGGCTAATTGCAAGAATTATACCGAACAGGGTGGCGCTGTCACCCATTTCGGTGGAACGGTTATTTTTGAGGACGGGTGCGAGGTCAAAGGCCTCCCCGGTTCTTCCGTAGCGGAGAATCAGACAGACTCCACGGCAACCACGGTGGCTGCTTTGAAAGAGGACTTAAATGCCCTTCTTACAAAGTTAAAGACTGCCGGGATTATGGCTGCCGATACAGAGGAATCTATAGAAGAAACTCCTACGGAAGAGACTCCGACAGAGGATACGACACAGTAGTTTTAAAGGCGGTAGGGGAAACCTTACCGCCTGTTTTATGAGGTGGATAGGATGCTGACATTAGAAGAAGTAAAAGGGTATCTTCGAGTGGATTATGACGAGGATGATGCTTTGATTGAAAATCTCATAGCGTCTGCAAAAGAGCTCTGCATGGATATCCTTCGAACAGAAGACGAGTCGCAGCTTTGGGAGGATGCTAACGGGAAGGTCGCAATCCTTTATGCCATAGCCTATTTCTATGAGCATAGGGAAGATGCCGACCATAAGCTTTTGACCCTTGACTTAAGGGCGCTGCTCTTTGGTGGGAGAAAGGCGGCATTCTGATGAACATCGCACTATTTAACGAACGGATCGTAATACAAAAAAATGCAGTCACGGTAGACGAAATCGGAAACCATACGAATGCATGGGATGATTACTATTCCTGCCATGCAACGGTAGGTGGGACAAGCGGTGGTGGACAATCTGAAGAGGCTGGGCAGACCGTGGATGTTTCTGACCTTACCTTTTCCGTGCGGTATTGCAAAGAGGCAGCAGATGTTAATATCACGCAGTTTCGGATTATCTTCCGGGATGAAATATATGACATCATATCCATCGATTACATGAACTTCAAAAAGAAAAGCCTGAAATTCAAGTGCAGGAAAGCGAGGCGGTAGTTATGGCAAAGGCAATCCCAGTTGATAAACTGGCAGAAACCGTGATGGAAGGCTTGGAGGAATACGCCGACCTTGCCACGGATGATTTAAAGAAGTCTGTGCGTAAGGCAGCAAATTCCGTAAAGAAGGATATCTCGGCAAATGCTCCGAAGGATTCGGGAGCTTATGCAAAAAGCTGGACTACAAAGACTACGAAGGAAACTTCAAATCAGCTTGAGATAACGGTCCATTCCAAAAACCGATATCAGCTGGCACACCTTCTGGAACATGGGCATGCCAAAAGAGGCGGAGGGCGAGTTGCCGGAAAGCCACACATTGCGCCTGCGGAAAGTAAGGCGATTTCAGAAATGGAGCGGGAAATCGAAAAGGCTCTGAAAGGATAGGCTATGGAAGAACTGATACAGATATTAAATGAAATCGGGATACCATTTGCCTACGACCACTTTGCCGAAGGCGAAGGTCCTGATCCGCCCTTTATATGCTATCTCTCTCCGGGGAGTGATAACTTCTCGGCAGACGGTAAGGTCTATCAAAAGATAGATGAGATTCATTTGGAACTATACACCGATAAAAAGGACTTTTCGGTGGAGGATAAAGTAACAGCCGTGCTTGATAGCCGCGGCATTTTTTATGACCAGACGGAAACTTGGATTCCTTCCGAGAAACTTTACGAGGTCATGTTTTCATTTTCAGTTAGGAGGTAGAGAAATGGCTACTAAAAAGAATAAGGTCAAATTCAATCTCCACAATGTGCATTATGCGGTTTGTACTGTAGATGCACAGGGGAATCCGACCTTCGGGACACCCGTGGCTATGCCCGGTGCTGTATCTCTCTCGCTTGATCCAGAGGGAGAGCCGTCCAAGTTTTATGCTGACGGTTATGCTTATTACATCATTTCCAATAACATGGGCTATGAAGGAGATTTGGAACTTGCGATGGTTCCCGAGTCTTTCCGTACCGATGTTTTAAAGGAGACTCTTGATGATAACAATGTGCTTGTAGAAAACGCAAATGTGGAGACTGCAAACTTCGCCCTGCTCTTTGAGTTTGACGGCGACGTAAAACATATCCGCCACGTGCTTTACTACTGTTCTGCTGCAAGACCGAACATCGAATCCCAGACAAAAGAGGATGAGATTGAGGTTAAGACCGAGACAATTTCCATCAAGGCATCTCCGCTTGGTAACGGCCTTGTAAAAGCAAAGACCGGGGATGATACCACGGATGCCACCTATCAGGGTTGGTACGATGCGGTTTATCTTCCTGTTACCACAGATGCTGTTGAGGGAATTCCTACGGAAGGAGAATAAACCATGAGTATGACGCAGACAATCGAGATTGATGGAAAGCAGGTGCCTTTTAGGGCATCTGCCGCCATCCCTCGTATTTATCGTATTAAGTTCCATAGGGACATTTATAAAGACTTGAATCAGCTGGAGAAATCCATCGGCGAAGGTGATGAAGAGGCATCCAACCTGGATCTGTTTTCCTTGGAGATGTTTGAGAACATCGCATACATCATGGCCAAACACGCCGATGCCAATATCCCGGATACCCCGGAGGAGTGGTTGGATGAGTTTAACACTTTCTCGATTTATCAGGTTCTTCCGAAACTGATAGAATTGTGGGGACTGAATGTTCAGACGCAGGTCGAGTCTAAAAAAAACTTCGAGGCACTGACCGGGAGATGACCACACCATTGTTTCTGCTCCGCTGCGTACAGCTTGGCATCCATATCAGCGAGTTGGATTTGCTGACGATTGGAATGGTCAATGACATGTACGCAGAGAGCCGAAATGATGAATACAAAGGCTACAAAGAGGTCGCAAATCAAGATGATTTCGACAACTTCTAATGGAAGAAAACGCTTTACTATGGTAAAATGTCCCTTTAAAGGAGGGGCATATGAACGCTTTAGATTTGGGGATTGCAGAAGAAATAATCGATACCAATATAGCTGCATTCAGTGACTGTATTAAGCAGATTACAAGACCGGGGAAAATACAGATTAGACATCGTTCGTTGGACTTCCCTATGCTTGAGCCTGCAAATGCTGATTTTTATGAGCAACACGATTATGAACGTGCGCTTATTTGGCATATTAGGGATTACTTGGTAAAAGATATTTTAAATGATTTATTTCACGAGGCTGGAATGGAAACCCTCCTTCCTAAGGCTGATAACTATGTCAAATTCAGTAATGAATCTATAGAGAAAGTTTTTCCATATGAGATAATTCTCGAAAAGGACAGAAGGAATGCGATAGGTTTTCGATTTACGGTTCCTCCAGTGAATAACGAGAAAGAACTAAAGCGATGGATTAAACGGCAGAATGCGTATCACAAGATTACAGTTAATTATATTATTGTAATTGATTGGAAGGACGCAAACGCGACAGAGCTTAAGCACAAATATGATGGAGATGCGTATGAGGGCATTATGGAACGCATCCCAGTAAGAGCTTTTTTCAGTAGATTCTTCTCCGATGAAATATATCAGCTTTATCTTAAAAAGATAAGAATCGCAATAAAAACGGCATATGACGAAGTTGGGTTTAAGACTATACCCAGAATGACAAATAAGTATTTGGATAGTTTTACAGACAAATTAAATAAGGAATTGTCAGAAGAGCGTTTTCATGACTTGAAATATAATGTCATAAAAACCGATGATACTGCGATAGTTGAAAGAGCCCAAAGACAATTATCAGAAGATGATGCAAAGATAATTGATAGTCGATTCAGAGATAAAAAGTTACACAGAGCATTGACTGGGAATACAAATTTTGCTAAATGCTTTATCACTTCTGAGTACATGGCATCTATTTTTGGTGAGGGTGGCGAATTCGAGTTTACATCCATAGTCGCAGGATATTTAAAGTCTGTCGAACAACTCTTATATACTCTTGTTGTTAAAACTGAATCCGAAGATGATTTGTGGATAACAGCTACTCGTAGAAATAATAAAATGATTGAGCAGGGGAAGATGCGTCAAGTTGAGAGACCCAGTAAAAATGGAAAAACCAACTATTACTATGAGGTTAAATTCTCCCCAGATAAAAACAATTTTTCAAAATCAATGGGCTCGTATATATGGTTCTTATATGAAAATGTAAATGCATGGAATATTAGTGAGGAGGGGCGCAAGATAATACGTGACTACCTACTCAATTATTGTGATGAAGATAGAAACGAGCATTTTCACAGGGATAATATTACGGATTTCAAAGAGGTTGAGATTATCCAGAACAATACTAAACTGGTATTATATTTGGTTCTTGGCGGATATAACTTTAATGAAAAACATGAAATGGAAATTCTTGGTATTAAATAAAAAAGGCACCCTCAAAGAGGATGCCCCTGTCGGCAGTGGCATCACATGTTCTTAACGATGGTAAGAAGCACGTCGCCAACTGCTTTAATGACAGTAATGATGATCTCTTTCTGACCTTGTTCCATAGTTATTCCTCCTTTGAAGAAGTGCCATGTTTACTTGGTTACGACACGAGATCACCAGTAGAGAGATTATATCACTAATATTCAGAATTTTCAATTAGCATCACTTCGGTGGTGCTTTTTTGATGCGTAAAATTGGGAGGTGAGTATCTTGGCCAATCGAATAAAGGGTATCACAGTTGAGATTGGTGGAGACACCACCAAATTACAGACAGCCTTAAAGGGCGTAAATTCACAGATAAAAAGCACGGAGTCACAACTTCGTGATGTAAATAAATTATTGAAACTTGATCCGGGGAATACCGATCTTATCGCACAAAAGCATAAGCTCCTGCAACAGGAGATTTCTGCGACAAAGGAAAAGCTGGATTCATTAAAAACCGCACAGCAACAGGCCGACCAAGCTCTTGCTAACGGCACGATTTCCCAAGAGCAGTATGATGCACTTCAAAGGGAAATCATCGAAACCGAGCAGGACTTAAAGAAATTAGAGGCGGCTGCAAAGGAATCTGCTAATGCGATGGATTCTATTGTGCAGAAAGGTGAGAAGTTAAAAACTGCCGGAGACAAGGTTACTTCGGTTGGTGAGAAGTTTCTCCCGGTAACAGCTGGTGTAGCTGCCTTGGGTACGGCTGCGGTAAAGACGGCTGCGGACTTTGATTCTTCCATGAGTAAGGTGGCAGCAGTCTCCGGGGCAACGGGAAAAGACCTTGACGCCCTAAAGAAAAAGGCTCGTGAAATGGGTGCCAAGACAAAGTTCTCCGCATCCGAGGCTGCCGAGGCTATGAACTACATGGCTATGGCAGGTTGGAAGACCGAGGACATGCTTGGTGGTGTCGAAGGTATCATGAACCTTGCGGCTGCATCCGGGGAAGACTTGGCAACCACATCCGATATTGTAACGGATGCTCTGACGGCCTTTGGATTGTCCGCGAATGATAGCGGACACTTTGCCGATATCCTTGCGGCTGCAAGCTCGAATGCAAATACCAATGTTTCAATGATGGGTGAGACTTTTAAGTATGCAGCACCTATCGCCGGGGCATTGGGTTTTTCGGCAGAAGATACCGCAGAGGCAATCGGACTTATGGCGAATGCCGGAATTAAGTCCTCGCAAGCAGGTACTTCTCTTCGTACTATTATGAATAACCTTACCGGGGATGTTAAGTTTTCGGGTAAGGCATTTGGAGAGATGCAGATTGCCACCACGAATGCAGACGGTTCCATGAGGGATTTGTCGGATATCTTGGCGGACTGCCGTGGGGCATTTTCGCAGATGTCCGAATCCGAGAAGGCTGCCAATGCGGAGGCGCTTGTCGGAAAGAATGCCATGTCCGGCTTTCTTGCAATCATGAATGCCGGGGAGGGAGATGTTTCCAAGCTCTCCGAGGCGATTGCGAATTGTGACGGGTCTGCCGAGAAGATGGCAGGCACGATGCAGGATAACTTGGAGGGACAGCTTACCATCCTAAAATCCCAGTTACAGGAACTTGCCATTTCCTTTGGTGAGTTATTGATGCCAGCGGTAAGAGCCGTGGTATCCGGGATTCAGAAGGTGGTAGATGTCTTAAACAAGATGCCGGAGGGTGTGAAGAAAGTCATCATGATTATTGCCCTTCTTGTGGCGGCCATCGGCCCCGTGCTTATTGTGGTCGGAAAGGTCATGTCTTCTGTGGGTACCATAATGACATACGCTCCGAAGATTGTCAGCACGGTAAAAACCATCGGCACAGGCTTAAAAGCATTATGGGGCATCCTTGCAGCCAATCCCATCATCCTTGTGGTGGCTGCGGTTGCAGCTTTGGTGGCAGGGTTTATCTATCTTTGGAATACATCGGATACCTTTAGGCAGTTCTGGATTGACCTTTGGGAAGGCATCAAGTCTGTTGTATCAACAGCCGTTGAGGGAATCAAAAACTTCTTCGGTGGCATTGTTACCTTCTTCCAAGAGAACTGGCAGACCATCCTTGCATTTGTGGTTAATCCTTTCGCTGGGGCATTTAAACTTTTATATGACAACTGCGCCGGATTCCGAGAGTTTGTAAATGGATTTCTTACCGGGATCAAGGAATTATTCTCCACTATATGGGGTGGCATAGTCGAAGTGGTATCCGGGGTATGGACATCCATTAGCACTACGGTCAGCACTTTTATGACCACGATATGGACAACCATTACTTCCGTTTGGCAGAGCATCGTTGATACACTCTCCCCTTTGATGGAGGCTTTCCGATATCTCTTTGAGACAATCTTCCAAGCCATACAGATTTTGATTGGCATGGCACTTGATTGGATAAAGACAAAGATAGAAACAATCTGGAATGGAATCGTTGCATTCCTTACTCCGATTTTGACAGGGATACAGACCTTTATCCAGACTGTTTGGACAGCGATTCAGACTTTCTTTACCACGGTGCTTACTGCAATACAAACAGTTTTTACTACTGTATGGAATGCAATAAAGACGGCTGTGACCACGGTTGTAAATGCAATAAAATCTGTGGTGACTTCCGTTTGGAATAATATCAAGTCCACGGTCAGCTCGGTTATGAATACCATCAAGTCCACGGTGACATCCATTTGGACGAATGTGAAAACCGCAGTAGGTAATATCATCGGTCAGATTTATACGGTCATCCATAGTGGATTTGAAAAGGCTGTGGGTTATGTCAAAGGACTCGCCTCACAAGCTTTTAATTGGGGCAAGGACATGATTATGGGTATCGTAAATGGTATCAAATCTGTCATCAGCAATGTGACCGATGCCGTGACGGATGTTGCCAACAAGATAAAGGAAGTCCTGCACTTCTCTCGCCCGGACAAAGGACCGTTGCGTGAATATGAAAAGTGGATGCCCGACTTTATGGGTGGACTTGCAAACGGTGTAAACAAATCAAAGCATCTCGTATCGGATGCCATGCATGGTCTGGCAAAGGATATGGTGATTAGTCCGACACTTGATACTTCAAGTATTGCGATGACAAACGGTATGATGGTATCCGGGCAGGCTGGAACATCCGACCTTGTGGGTGCAATCCGAGAGGCGGTTTTGGAAGGTTTCTCTGCACAAGGAGATACCATTATCCCGGTTTATATCGGAAACCGTAGGATTGAAGATATCGTTGTGGATGCCACACAGAGGATGAATTACAGATCGGGAGGTCGCTGATGAGTTTAATACTAATAAACGGAAAGGCTCTCCCGGACCCGGACGGAGAGTTAAAAATCAAGGCAGAAAAGGTAAAGACAGAAACCGAAACAGAGGCAGGAACGACGCAGATTATTGTTGTGAGAAATTCCAAGCTCACCGTTTCGGCGGAGTTTACCTTAACGGGAACCTGGATAGAGCAGTTTCGGAAATACAGGGATGCGGACTATGTTACCGCATCCCTTTTTTACCCGGACAGCGATGAGATGACAAATTATAAGATGCAGTTTGAACTTGATGAATCTCTTATCAAGGATACGAGAAAAGCGAAAGGCACAAACGGTATTTATTCTGCATCGGTAATACTTACGGAATTATAGGAGGTTGGGGATGTACCCGGTATCAGATGCATATAAAGAGGCGATGAAGTCCCCCGTACAGCATTTCAAACTCCGGGGAACAATTACAAACAAAAATATGACCTACCCCTTTACGGAGGAAAACATCCTAAAGGGTTCTTTTTCTATTTCCAATCAATGCTGCGGATCATCGGCTGTGGAGATAGGTTCGGTATATGCCGGGGAACTTACAATGACGCTCCTTAATGGCATAGTTCCGAGATATTCCATCTATGGTGCAACGGTTGAGGTCTTTAGTTCCCTTCTTACCGAGGACGGCTGGGAAGAGATACCGCTTGGAATATATGTTATCGGTGAGGCAAACTACAGCACTTCCGGGTGTGAGATAACGGCCTACGATAACATGGCGCTTTTCGATAAGAATTTAAATATCACGACAACATCTGCTGATATGTGGACGATGCTTTCCGATGCTTGTGAGGCCTGTGGAGTAGAATTTGCCATGACGGAGGAACAGGTACAGGCACTTCCAAATGGCAACCGTGTGCTTGGTATGTACGCCAATAACGATATGGAAACTTGGCGTGACCTTATTTCTTGGCTTTCGCAGACAGCCGGATGTTTTGCAACAATTGACCGGGAAGGCAAGCTGGTGTTTAAGGAATATAACACCGATGTGACAGATACCATTGATTCTGCCCATAGATTTACGGGATGCAAGTTTTCGGACTTTGTAACGAGATACACAGGATTGTCGTGTGTGAACATTGGTGACCAGACCACGAGCTATTATGCAGCGTTGGATGTTGAGGATGATGGGTTGACATATAATCTTGGTTCGAATCCATTTTTGCAGTACGGTGTGGATGAGACAGTCGAAGAATCAAGACGCAGAGTTCTTACGGCATTAGAGGTCATAAACTATGTGCCATTTACCGCATCCATGATAGGAAACCCGGCATACGACCTTGGGGATGTTATCCGATTTACGGATGGCATAGCTGATGGGGCAGAACTTTCCTGCATGACAAAATATGACTGGAAGTTCAATGATAAGTTTACGATGGAGGGTGTGGGTGAGAATCCTGCCCTTGCCAATGCCCGTTCAAAGGTAGATAAGGATATATCTGGTCTTTTGTCGAATGCCGATGAAAACAAGATGTATTATTACACCTTTACTAATTCCGATACCATACGCATCACAGCCGGGAGTAAAAAGCCGATTATTTCTATTGTCTTTGCAGCGGTAAAGGCTGCGGAACTTGAGTTTAAGGCAGAAATCTTATGTGAAACAACTGCTGATACTTCTGGGGATAATACCTTGGCTGAAGTCTCTTATTTGCTAAATGGCGATGAGGTCATCGGGTATTATCCGATTGAGACGTTGCAGGATGGGAAACATATTCTGCATTTGTTTTATCCCCTTTCTGCATCGGAAGGAACAGTAAACAGATGGACAGTAAATCTTGCATCACGGTTTGGCACGATAAAAATTGACAAGGGTCAGATTCTTGCCATGATAAGCGGTCAGGGTCTTGCCGGAAAAGATGGCTGGGATGGAACGATTGATATTTCTGAAGAAGTGGAATTTGACCTTATATCAATGCGGCCACAGTTTACATCTTCTGTTGCGATATCGACACCCACAAAAGGAGTAGCTGGGGTATCCGATTCCATAAGGATTAACCTTACTGCACTTTTTGGAACAATCCAGAGTTCTGTCGGAACAAGTGGTGGAGTCAATATTGTTATGGTCGAGGATGTGATTGATGAGGAAGATGCATCTCAAATGACTTATAACCACGGGTATGTCACTATAAAAGACCATCAGTTCATTCTCCGCAGGAATTATGACTATTATTCCACGGAACAGACTATTGATGATGGACGGCTTACGATGGTAGAAGTCGATACAGAGAGTTTCTTATCCACGGAAAGCCTGTCAGTGGAGGTGTTATGACATATAGATACATAAAATTTTCCGTCACAAAAAGAAGGGGTGGCGGTTCCGGGTACATACAATTATCCGAGATAAAATTTATAGACTCCGATGGGATGAGTTTTTCTTGGCCATCGGGGGCAACGGTAACATCATCTTCTTCTCCTACAGGGTCAGGCGAAACGGCCAGCAGACTGATTGATGGCAGCACCTCGACAAAATATTGCGGAAGTACACCGGGTAATGTGACGTTTACCATTGACCTTGGAGAGAATCAGTCCATAGATGTTCAAACCTATAGCAGGTGGCAATGGTACACGGCGAATGATGCATCAGACCGTGATCCGGTTTCTTTTTTCTTGGCATTAAGCAACGATGGGGAAAATTATGTAGAAGTTGATTCTGTTACCGATGGCTCGATTACAACATCAAGATGCGTCTTGGCTTACGCGGGTGATGTGACTATTCCCTATGCCCGCCGATATCTTATCGGAGATGAGGAAGGAAAGATTTATAAAATAGAGGATGATGCCTTGGTAGAACTGGAAGATGCGGTTCTTTCCAAGGCACTCTTTATGTCCGATGGTTTTGAAGACATCCCGGACGGGGAACTGCTAATTACCCTTGTGAATCCGAAGGTATATTTGTGGCAGGATTCCACGGATGACCCACCATCAGTTCATGCGGCTGCATCCCAGACACCAAATCCACAGGTGGTGGTAACGGGGAATATAGTCCTTTCTCATTCAACCATTGTGGGCATTGAGAATGTAACCATTGAGGCAGATGATAATACGCTTTTTGCCGTGTCGTTCGATAACGGCATAACTTGGTGGAACTACATCAATGATTCTTGGGCATTGCTTTCGGAAAGCATGTCCGGGCAGACAAAGGATACTGTTGAAACCATCAGCACGAATGCGTGGGCAGAAAAGGTATCAAGAGGTGGGATGATAAAATTCCGCTTTGTTTTGTCTGGGGATGGCTATGTGGAAAGCATAACAATCCATTATTTGAATTAGGAGGTCTTTATGTTAAAGGGACACACAAAAATAGAACTTACGGATGTAAATACTGGGGAAAAGACGGTCGTGGAGGAAGATAACCTTGTCACGAATGCAGTGCAGTATCTTTTGGCATTTGAAAATAAATTGAACCGTCAGCCGACAAGCGACTTATTTCCTATCGCCAAGAATGCTCTTGGAGGATTGATGCTTTTTGATGATGTATTGGCAGAAGATCCCAATAACATGGGGTTTCCTTCTAATGCTGTTCTTGTAGGGTATGCAGGGCAGACAACAAATACAGAGGACACAATGGCAGGATCGCTTAATACTGCCGAAAGTGGAGAAAACGGTCAGAGCTATGTGAATGTTTGGGATTTTTCTACATCGCAGGCGAATGGGACGATCCAGTCTTTGGCTCTTACCAGCAAGTATGCCGGGATAAATCCTATACTTCGGCAAGTCAATAAGGATTTTAATGCCGGGGTTCGCTATACCGATGCCTATATGAATATGCAAGTGTTGGCGGTGCGTGGAGATTATATGTATTTCCGATACCGTGGGGACAGAACTATAAAAAAAGGTCGTTTTGCACCTTACAGCATACGGGTGGAGGAGAACTATTACGGATCAGTTGATTTGCCTGCAGAGTATGTTGCAAGCATTCCAGATGATTGGCAAACGGACTGGGCATACTATGAAAATGGCGGTGATGGCTATGTTTACTACATTACAAAAACCGACCATATCACGGATACATATAACACCTATGGTGGAGGAAATGCTACGGGCAATGCAGTCCTTAATGTCACGACAATGAAGTACTCCGACGAGTCATTTGATGTGGGCGAGACAACAACGGTCACATTGGAAAATACTTTTTTGTATTCGCGGAATGCTGATTTGAACTGCGTAAGTGGGGGTTATCTGTTCTGGACATCCTATGACCGCAAAGGCATTTATATTATCAATATGTCTAATTATACAGATATCAAGCTGGTAAAGATTGGGGACGAAGAAAATATTTCTGTCAGCCAGTTGATGCCTACCTTTGTAGGGGGTGTGGCTTTTCAATTCACATACAAGGAAGGCAATGACACATTTACAAAAGCCGGACTTTTATACCATGATGGGGAAATGGTGCGATGCAGCGTAAAAGGAGGCTTCACAACGAATGAGCCAAGATTCGCACTTGATGGAAAAATCTGCTTTGTGAGAAACATTGAGGGTATGTATTACGATTCAAATGATCGGGTAGGCTACAGACTTCTTGCTGCTTACCTTGGGACAATTAATAACCTGTCCTCTCCCGTCGTAAAAATGCCCACACAGACTATGAAAGTAACATACACGCTTACCAACATCGAGGAGGAATAAGACATGGGAATTAAATTTCAAGTTCCGTACAATTTTGCGAGTGACTACATTGGAAAAATGAGTCAGCACACCGATCTCTTTAAACACATCCGATTTGTATATCTTCCTGCGTGGAAGGAAGATGCATTAAACAGCCGGATGAACATTGCCTTTGAGAACGAGTATCCAAAGACCTATGACGAGTATGTTATCCATATTAAACTGCTCCAGGCTCTGGGACTTACGGTCTGCATCCTCGGACAGAAAAGCATAACCTATGAAACCGTGGAGAAGTATTATGCAATGGGCATCCGCCACTTTGTATTGAATAATGACGAGTTGGCGGTTGTCTTGAAGGAAAAGCACGATGATATCTATCTTGGACTTTCCATTACGAGAAATCTAACCTTTGCGGAAATCTGCAATGAAGGTAATGATTTCTCCATGTATGACGAGATTATTCTCCATCATTGGTTTGCAAGACATTTGACGGAGGTTAAGCAGCTCCCGGATAAGTACAATTACACGATGATTGCAAACAGTAGTTGTTATTATGGTTGTAAATGGGGACCGGCGCATTGGTATGCTATCGGGGAAAACCCGGAAGAATACCTTAAGGCAATACGTCCATCGATAGAAAAATGCCAAGCGTGTATCCACGATATTAGGGATACAGCTTATATCGAGCCGGAGAATCTCCATTATTTTGATTCAGAGGTGGTTGCATACAAGCTGGTCGATAGAGAGTGGCCAACTGATAGAATCATCAATGCCCTGCAGGAATATGTGGAGAGAAACCCGGTCGTACCCCGTGACGAGGCCTTCTATAACCTGCCGTAATATACACAATCTGCACCCTTTATCTTTGTTAGTTTTATACTCCGAATTATGTGGATATGATGCCCGACTGACGGTAATGTGTAACATACCAAAAGGAAAGAAACAGCCGAAGGAGGGCAAAGACCATGACAGAACTTCAGAATTTCGTAAACGGATTTGGATTTGGAATCAGCAAAGAGAAACTCATCGAAAAGGCTTACAGACAGCTTTCCGCAGACGGACACGATTGCTACATCTTAAACGGAAGGTACATCGGAATCGACGGGAAAGAATACCAGCTGATAAAGAGCAGAAAAAACGATGCTTGGCTGGTCAAAGAGTTTTAAGGGGGGTGCGGAACATGACAAGGCAGAAGAAGGAAATCATCAAGAAGATTAACGAGATTTACACCTTTATCGAGGTGGATGACCAGCTTGGATGCGGATTTGCTCCCGCTGGGTTTTACGATCCGCTTTATCAGCAGGCAGCAGATCTTGAGGAAGAACTGGCACACCTTTCCCACTACGCAAGTGCCGAGGAAATGAGAATGGACTTTAGGGGATGCGAAAACGAAGGCATCCCCTTTGTATAAGGAGGTACGGCCGTGTGGATTAAAGGGTATGTAAAGGAAACAGAGGACTCGGCTTTTATCGCCAATGTCCACATCGTGCCGGACATCAGACGGCGCGGTGGTGAGTACGCAGGCATTATGGAGCTTTCCGATTCGGATGAGATAGTTCTTGTAAAACGCCATCCAAGCGGATACTACCACGGGCAGATAATGAGCGAGAACGACTTGTAGAATTTGTCAATAACACGGTAACAGGCATCGGGAAATCCCCGGTGCTTTTTTAATGCAAAGGAGGAATCAATACATGAAGGAATTCTGGAATTTGACGCAAGGGGTATTCACTATTCTCGGTGGGTGGCTCGGATATTTTTTAGGAGGTTGGGATGGCGTGTTAATAGCATTAATTGTCTTTATGACACTCGATTACCTGACAGGACTCATGTGTGCGGTAAATGACAAGAAACTGTCGAGTGCCGTGGGTTTTAAGGGGATCGGCAAAAAAGTAATGATTCTTGTGCTGGTGGGCATCGCACATGTGCTGGATACTTTGATGCTTGGTGCATCCAGCGTATTACGGGATGCGGTGATTTTCTACTACTTGAGTAACGAGGGACTTTCCATTTTAGAGAATGCTACCCACCTTGGACTTCCTGTGCCGGAACAGATGCAGGATGTGTTGGAGCAACTTCATAACAGAGCAGAAAAGGAAGGAGATGATTCTGATGAAGGGAATTGATGTTTCAAAATGGCAGAAGGATGTGGATTTTAAGAAGGCGAAAGCAAGCGGTATTCAGTTTGCTATTATCCGTGCCGGGTATGGTAAAGAGGTATCGCAGAAGGATCCGTATTTCGAGAAGAACTATGAAAAGGCAAAGGCAGCAGGCCTTCCTGTGGGTGCATATTGGTATTCCTATGCGGACTCCGTGGATGCAGCCTTAAAAGAGGCGAAGGCTTGTATCTCTGTCCTTAAGGGTAAGCAGTTCGAACTTCCCATCTATTTTGATGTAGAAGAGAAAAGGCAGTTTGCAAAAGGACAGAAGTTTATCGACTCCATCATTTCGGTATTCTGCGAGGCATTGGAGCAGGAGGGATATTTCGCCGGACTTTATATGTCTGCATCCCCCTTAAAAACTCATGTGTCCGAGGCAGTACGAAACCGCTACACCATCTGGGTGGCGCAGTACAATACCAAATGCACTTATGCCGGGGAGTATGGCATCTGGCAGTATTCTTCCAAGGGCTCCGTTCCGGGAGTATCCGGGAACTGTGACATGAATGAGTGTTATAAGGACTTCCCTTCCATTATTAAGAAGGGTGGATTCAACGGATACACCAAAGGAACCACAAAGACCGTGGATGATATCGCTCGTGAGATCATTGACGGCAAGTGGGGAAATGGCGAGGAGCGTAGACGAAAGCTGGCATCCGCTGGATACGACTATGCCAAAGTACAGGCAAAAGTGAATCAGCTGTTAAAGTAGAAAAAAGCCTACGGTGGGTATAACACTCATCGTAGGCTTAATTTTTTTGAAAAAATTTTTATGCCCGCAACCCCTTGATTTTACTGGAATCCGCCAAAACACAATATAACACCCAATACAAAACAACATACTACGACTTATCTATACAAGCGGTTTTTAATGTGTTAAGGTAACGGCAAGCTGATAAAAACAAGGAGGAGGGATAACATATGCAGGAAACATGGGAAGAAAGAATCTTAAAACGATTAACAGAATTCCCCGGACAAACAGACCGGGATTTGCGAGAATATTTCAAAGTTTCAAACCAAAGAATAAATGGTCCCTGCCTTAGAATGGAGAAAAAAGGACTAATTGTTCGACAAGTAAATCCAGAAAAGGATGGAATGATTGGGAATTATCCAACCGGGAAAGTGCCTCCTAAAGCTGAACCAAAGGAAAATACGGCTTTTGACGGAGAGGATTTGCAAGAAGAAGATATAAAGAAAATCCTTACAGATACACTTAAAAATGATGGCTGGGACGTGAAAACTGCGTGGGGACATTCTCCCGGGGTTGACATCGATGCACGAAGAGGAAAAGAAAGATGGCTGATTGAAGTAAAAGGTCCGGGATCTCGGCAGCCGATGAGGGTAAACTACTTCATAGGTATCCTCGGAGAAACGCTGCAGAGAATGGATGACCCAAATGCTCGTTACACTATTGCCCTTCCTGATATGGCACAGTACCGTGGGCTGTGGGATAGATTGCCAAGATTGGCAAAGGAAAGGACTGGTATTGATCTTCTGTTGATTGATAAGAACGGAAACATAGAGAATATAAAATAGAGACTCCTTTCAAAAAAAGACCTTCGGGGCAGTGTTCCTCGGAGGTCTTTTTCACTCATATTTATAAAAATCTTTTCATAACATCGTTGGCGGTGTCTGCATCGAGGACTATAAATTCATGCGTGGGTTTGTACTCTTCAATGACAGTCGGAAGGCCAACATCCATATTTTCATATGCGGACATATCTTCCAAATAATATCTGCAATAATCATCTTCGCCGATGAGGTTCATCTTCTGAAATCCAAGAGCGCTGGCAAATTCATCCACCGATGTAAATTGCTGTTTGGGTTCATCATATTTGTTTTCCAAAAGGTATATGATCCTGCGTAGGAAATCCACATCATATTCGGTGTACCCGGACATAGACCAATGCGTGAGATATCTCCATTCTGAGAACAGGCAGTTTCCGATTATCTGTCGTGGGGCATGTTCGAGGTAGTATAAGATGTTTCTTTTTCTTTCACGCTCCGACTGGTGTGGTTTTACTTTTAATGGACTCTCATCTGCATATTTGTTGAAAGACTCATGGCAGTCCATATCATAGCCAAGTCCCCACATAATATCCGGGAAATCCATCCACTCATCCAAGTTAGGATTCGTCTTGAACTTATGGAATATACCCGCGTGGTATTCTATTGGTTTTTCATCTTCGTGCGGTGGTCTGACATTGTCTTTGAAACGCTCCTCAATGGCACCATATTTCTTAAAGTTCTCACGAGCCTCCTTTAGCGACACACCATTGGCTCCGCCTTGGCGATTCTCGTCCTCTGCCTGCACGGGATCATCTTCCCAATAGCAGACAGGACATAATTCATAAGTTCCCTCGGCCAGATGTTCCAGAGTCCTATAACCACAGCATCTGCATCTGTATTTCATATTTATAGTACCGTATTTGTCGGAGCAATCTGCACATTCTGTTTCAGATAATCGTTTGCCTTGTGCCCGATTTCCCAGAAGGCGATGTACTTATCTTCTCCGCCAGATGATTTGTAGAGGATGACGCTAAACCACTTCACGGCATTACCCTTGGCGGTGCTTACCGGGTTGTTGTGATATTTCCCCATAAACATATCTTCACGCATCCAATCAATATTTGTTACCTGTGCTTTTGCCAATTCAACGGTGCTTCCTTCTTTGTTTGAGAAGACAATCTTATCCTCCGTGATGTTCATGTTGCAGGGAAAGTCCTGTCGGAATCCCGGCAGACCTTCATAGTGCGTTATTACCATCCCGGATGCATCATCCTTCTTTTTTCCAAACAGACCCATACCTTTCCCCTCCTTTGCTATAGGTATTTTTATAAAGGATACCACATTACAGACATTCAAAAAAGGAAAAAAGTCCGTTTTTATGCATGTTTGAGCCATAAGGAGTTTTCATCTGCCCTTTCATTTTGGCGAAATCTCCGCGCCTTAACACATAGAAAAGATTTTTTGAAAAAAAGTAAAAACCTGGCTCCTTCCATACACAGAGGCATAAGGGGTTAACAAAAAATCTTAAGGGTAGATAGAGATTCTTGCGGAGGAAGTAGACAATGACGGATCAGCAGAAAATACAGACAAGACGGCTACGTGCAGAGGGGCATGGATATAAGGATATCGCCACGCTGCTTGGGATATCGGACAACACCATAAAGTCGTTCTGTCGCCGGGAAGGTTTAACCGGGCAGGCAGAAACTCCTGCGAAGATTGTGGTGGATACCCATGTTTGTAAGCAATGCGGACTTCCCGTGGCACAAAACAAAGGGCGGAAAGAAAAGAAGTTCTGCTCCGACAAATGCCGGATGGCTTGGTGGAATTCCCATCAGGACATCGTAAAGCGTAAAGCCATTTATGAATATGTGTGTCCGTATTGCCAGAACCCTTTTACGGCATATGGCAACAACCACAGAAAATACTGCTCCCGTGCCTGCTCCTTCGCTGACAGATTTGGAGGTGACAAGGATGAGTAAGGAAGATGGAATCCGTGAGGCAAAGTATCAGGCGGCTATGCACATGGCAAGAAATCTCCTAAAGCATGGTGTAATAGACGAGGAAGATTATCGCAAATTTGATACAAAAATGACCGAGAAATACCACCCGATTTTGGGTAGTTTATTCTCGGATTTACGGCTCGTAAACCTTGATAAATAGGGACTTGTACGGGAATATGTGACACGGAAAGGAGGCGAATTTTATGCCAAAAGTAAAGCGGATACAACCGAAAATCCCAGAACTAAAGCAAAAGAAACGGGTCGCAGCATATGCGCGTGTATCCAGAGATGGCAAAAGACTCTTACACTCCCTTTCGGCACAGGTTTCCTATTACAGTGACTTGATCCAAAACAATCCCGAGTGGGAGTATGCCGGGGTTTATGCTGATGAGGCGATAACGGGGACCATTGCAGAAAAACGTGATGAATTCCAGCGGATGATAAAGGACTGCGATGATGGGAATATCGACATTATCCTTACCAAGTCCATCAGCCGATTCGCAAGGAACACGGTAGACCTTCTCGATACCGTCCGGCACTTGAAAGACATCGGTGTGGAAGTTCGGTTTGAGAAAGAACACATCAATACGCTGGATGGCGACGGAGAACTGATGCTTACCATCCTTGCTTCATTCGCACAGGAAGAGGTGCGGAGCTTGTCGGACAATGTCCGCTGGGCAAGGCGAAAGAAAATCGATGCCGGGGAGATGCCCATAAGGGTCCAGGTTACAGGCTACAAATGGAAAGGCGAGAAACTTGTAATCGATGATACACAGGCGGCAGTCATACGGCGCATATTTCAAGAATACATGGATGGCAATTCCCCGGTACAGATTTGTAAGAGTCTGAATGCGGATGGCATCAAAACCATCCGGGGGAATAAGTACCAAGCTGCGAGGATTTATCAAATTCTGCGAAATCCCATCTACAAGGGCGACCTTCTGCTGCAGAAAACATTTATAGACGATCCCATCACAAAAAAGATGAAGTGGAACACAGGCGAACTTCCGATGGTCTATGTGGAGGAAAACCACGAGCCGCTTATTGCGCCTTCCCTCTGGGATGCTTTGCAGGAAGAGATGAAACGCAGAAAGGCAGAGTGGGATACAGGCATTTTCGATTACGATGGTATGAGTGATTTCTGCCATCTCGTAAAGTGCGAAAGAACCGGGCAGACCTTCCACCATCAAAACAACGGAGCCAAGTCCTATGGGGACAATGATGGTTCATATGGTTGTGGCGATAGGGACTGCCCTTACAAATCAGCATGCAAAATCAAGGCTGTTCCCGCCAAGGCTTTAGAGCAGGCCTGCAAAAGGGCGATGGGTACCAACACCTTTGATGTAGTCGCCATGAGGGATGCGGTGGAAGAAATCACAGTTCCGAAAGACGGCTACCTCGATGTAAGGCTTAAGGATGGGACAACCTACCACGATTATTTCCGCAGTATGAACGACACGGTTGAAAAGCAGCCGATAAACAAAAACTGTTTTATGAAAAAGCTCGTCTGTGGAGTATGTGGACATTACTACTCCTCCATAACCGGGAACTACAACGGAGTCCGCAGGGTGACTTGGAATTGCCGCCACAATGGAGACAACAGCCTGATCCACGAAAACATCCTAAAGTTTAGGGTGGCGGAGCTTGCAGGCTGGGACGAGTTTACATTCCGGCATTTTAAGGATGAAGTTGACCACATCGACATGGACAGGCCTTGCCACATGGTGGTCTGCTTTAAGGACGGTTCCCAAAAGGAATGTGAATACTATGCAAATGAAACAACGATAAGGAGGCAGGGAGATGGCAAAAAAGATAACGGCAATACCAGCCACAAAAAGTAGGTTTACGGCACAGCCTCTTGTAAATCCCGGAAAGCGAAAGGTCTGCGGATATGCCCGCGTATCCTCCGATCACGAGGAGCAGGAGTCGAGTTACGAGGCACAGATGGATTATTATGAAAAATACATCAAGTCCAGAGCGGATTGGGAATTTGCTGGGATGTACTCCGATGAGGCTATCACGGGCACCAGTACAAAAAAGCGTGACGGATTCAACCGAATGGTAAATGATGCCCTTGCAGGCAAGATTGACCTTATCATTACAAAAAGCGTCAGCCGTTTTGCAAGAAATACCGTGGATTCCCTTACCACCATCCGGGAATTAAAGGAACATGGCACAGAGGTCTTTTTTGAAAAAGAAAACATTTGGACTTTCGATGCCAAGGGGGAGCTGCTCATCACAATCATGTCATCCTTGGCACAGGAGGAGGCACGGTCGATTTCCGAAAATACCACATGGGGCAGACGAAAGCAATTTGCAGATGGAAAGGCGAGCATCAACTTCGGTATGTTCCTTGGCTACGAAAAAGGACCGAATGGGGAATGGGTCATAAATGAAGAGCAGGCCGTCACGGTACGGCTTATCTACAAACTGTGCCTTTCCGGGCTTTCCTTCGATGCCATCGCAAAAGAGCTCATGGCAAGAGGACACAAGGCTCCCGGCGGAGGGGATAAATGGTATGCGGAGACAGTGCAATCCATCCTTACAAATGAAAAATACAAGGGGGATGCCCTTTTACAGAAGAGTTACACAGCGGATTTTCTAACGAAAAAGATGGTGCCAAATAACGGCGAAGTTCCACAGTATTATGTGGAAGGACACCATAAGCCAATCATCGAACCTCAGAAGTTCGACTTGGTGCAGCATGAAATCGAGCGAAGAAAGGCACTGGGTAAACGCTACAGCGGATTGAACATCTTTTCATCCAAAATCATCTGCGGAGAATGTGGATACCGCTACGGCTCAAAGGTATGGCACTCCAATTCCAAATACAGAAAGGTCGTCTGGAGGTGCAACGGAAAATACTACATGCCTACCAAGTGCCAGACAAGGCATCTATCCGAAGATGACATCAAGGATGCTTTCATAAAAGCCTACAACAAGATGGTTGGGGAAGGCGACAGCGTTCTGGAGGACTTGGAGGTGTTAAAGACTATACGGTGCGATACCGCCGAGTTTAAGAAAAGACTTAAAAATCTTACCCCGGAACTGGAGCGGATTGTAAAACAGACTGAAAAGGTCATCGAAGAGAATGCAAGAAAGGCTCAAAGCCAAGCGGACTATGAGGAAAAGTATAACACACTTGCTTCAGAGTACGAAGAGAAAAAAGCGGAGTTTGACAGCCTTAACGAAAAGATAGAGTCCGCCAAGGTGGCCGAGGCTGCAATCGATGATTTCAAAGTGGTGTTTCTCTCCCACCGGGTTATGTTAACCGAATTTGACGAGGAGCTTTGGGGGTGCATGGTAGAAAGCATCACGGTTCAGAGTGATGGGATGCTGTTGGTAAAGTTTAAAAGCGGATATGAAGTGACAGTCGAATAAGCCGGAAAACGCATCAGGATAGGCATCTGCATTTTTGCAGATGTCTATTTTTTGTGGAAGATAATACGGTGAAGTGTTAAAATTATAATTTAGGGAAGTTTTGCCCTTTTTGAGGTATAGCAATGATTGATTGGAATAATGATGGCAAAGTTGATGGCGAGGACTGGATTCTAACTGAAATGATGCTGGATGATGATTTGGAAGACAGAAAGAATTCCGGCGGTTCAGGGGGAGGATGCCTAACATCCATACTGCTCTTTGTCAGCATCCCAGTCGCAGTCCTTTTTATAGGACACGTCATTTGTTAGGATAAGGGTATAAGGTATAAGGTTCGTGACTATGATAGAGGGGAACGACGTGATGAGTAAAGTCTTTGCGGTGATGAACCAGCAAGGTGGGATAGGAAAAACAGTAACTTCTGTAAACCTGTCAGTGGCTTTTGCACAAAAAGGATATAAGGTTCTTCTGATTGATGGGGATGCACAGGGAAATACAACTCGTTGCTTTGGCATTAGTAATAAAGGTGTAGATAATACCTTATACGACATGCTTTCCGAAACATCCTCGATAAAGAAATGTGTTCGACAAAATGTGGTTGCTGGTTTATCCATTATTCCCTCAAGTATAGAACTTGCCGGGTTAGAAATAGAACTTGAAGAAAAAACAGATCGGGAATTCATTCTAAAGAAAAAGTTACAAAACGTTAAAGAAGAGTATGATTACATCATTATCGACTGTCCGCCGGTGTTGAATTTAGTAGCCGTGAATGCTCTGGCGGTGGCAGCAGGTGTTATTGTTCCAATGCAATGTGATTCTTTTGCTTTAGAACGATTTGAAAGGGTTAACCAGACAATCGAAATAGTAAAGGAAGAGTTGAATCCCGATATCAAGATAGAGGGAATGCTGTTTACCATGTATGACTCGGAAAACAGCGAAGAAACAGAAATAATAAAGGAAGCAAGAGGCAGGCTTAAAGAAAAGATATTTGCGAATATTATTCCGCGAGATGTTAATCTGGCGAAGGCAGATGCTGCAGGATTAGCGATTTATTCGTATGAATCAAACTCGCCCGGTGCAGAGTGCTACAAAGAGCTGGCTGATGAAATATCAAAAAAATAGAAACTGGAGGAGAATATAACATGGCATATCAAACAGCATTAACGGTTGCACAGGTTATAAAAAGCATAGATGAAAAGAAATACTTTCTGCCCTCTATCCAAAGAGAGTTTGTGTGGGACACAGAACAGGTTGAAAAGCTATTTGATAGTCTGATGATGGATTATCCCATTAATTCATTTCTTTTCTGGGAAGTGAAAAAAGAGAACACAAACAAATTCAAGTTCTATGAGTTTTTGAGGGATTATCATCAAAAGGATAATAGACATAATCCGAAGGCAAATTTAAATGGTTCATCTGATATTACAGCAATTCTTGATGGGCAGCAAAGAATGACGTCCTTGTACATTGGATTGAAAGGGTCCTATGCGTTTAAACTTCCGCATAAACGCTGGGACAACGCACAAGCATATCCTAAGCGAAAACTGTATCTTAATTTACTTGAAGAACCAAAGGACAGGGATGATTTTAAGTATGATTTCAGATTTCTAACGGAGGATGAAGTGCAAAGCGACAATGCATATGTTGATGACGAGGATAAAAGGCATTATTACTGGTTCCCGGTTGGCGAAATATTGAATTTTAGCGAAGAGGGAGATCTTAACGATTATTTGATTGAGCATGATATTAGTTCAATGCCAAAAGATACATTTAAGTATGCGAACAGAGCCATCTTCCGCCTGTTTGACGCAATACATAGAAAAGGTACGATTAGCTATTACTTGGAAGAAAGTCAAGAATTGGATAAGGTTCTCAACATTTTCATTCGAGTCAATAGTGGCGGCACACCATTGAGTTATTCTGACTTGCTTTTGTCATTTGCCACAGCACAGTGGGAGGAAAGAGATGCCAGAGAAGAGATTAATGATGCTGTGGATGATATTAATGAAATAGGCAGAGGGTTTAACATTTCTAAGGACCTGGTTCTTAAGTCGAGCCTTGTTATCTGTGACCGTCCAGATATCAGATTTAAGGCGGACAATTTCGACAGCGATAATATGCATATCATTGAGCAGGAGTGGGACAACATAACTCTTTCAATGAGGCTTGCTGTAGAATTAGTGGCATCATTTGGATTTAACAGAGATAATCTGACCTCAAATAATCCGTTTATACCAATTGCATATTACATAAGTAGAATCGGTAATCCGGGCAACTTTGTGGATTCGGGGAAGTTCAAGAGTGATAGGGTAAAGATTAAGAAATGGTTTATTGCATCCATTCTGAGGAGGGTTTTCAGTTATTCATCCTCGGATACAATTCTTAAACAGATATGTGACATAATTAAAGAGGATCATAATGACGGATTCCCGATAGAGAAAATCTATGATAAGTTCCATAAGAATAATCGTGACCTTACCTTCGATGAGGATGCCATAGCTGACTTATTGTATAAGAAATACGGTGGCGGAGATACCCTTATGGTTATGTCTATTCTTTATCCGTGGGCAGACCTCAAGAATAATTTCCATATAGATCACATTCATCCGAAGACAATGTTCACTCGGAAGAAACTGAAGAAGGTCGGGGTCGCAGAGGACGAGATGGATTTTTACTTGGATAATTATAATTATCTTGGAAACCTTCAGCTGCTGGAGGCTACTCCAAATGAAGAGAAAAAAGCCACCCCGTTCGAAGAGTGGATGGACGAGAATTATTCTGATGAGGATCAGCGAAAAGATTATATGAAGAAAAACTATATCCCGGATGTCGATTTTTCACTTCTGAATTTTGAGGAGTTCTTTGATGAAAGGGAGAAACTGATTACAAAAGCATTGAAGAAAGAATTGATGTAGGAGAGCTTAAGAGGCAGAATATAAGAGGACAACAAAGTTTATGCATTCAAGGCAGTCGATAAACGGCTGCCTTTTTTAGTGACTTAAACCCTATCGTTAAAAGTGAACACCCTTTGACCTAAAAAGTTTTATCGTTAAATTGTATCAACCTTATCGTGCTGACGGAGATTATGATAAATGGGCCCGATAATATCTTTGTTGAAAAAAATGGAAGAATTGAAAAGTACTCAGGAAGTTTTAATTCCAAGGAGAGACTGTCTGATGTAATTCAAAGAATGGTATCTTCAGTTAACAGGAGGGTGAAT